>Ga0209965_1000205_pt1 | contig 21402 bp, 18 predicted proteins | sample SalPon2_B_H2O_MG_FD_185707 | JGI IMG/M metagenome (GOLD analysis project Ga0209965, IMG submission 185707) | Salt pond water microbial communities from South San Francisco under conditions of wetland restoration - Salt Pond MetaG R2_B_H2O_MG... | ecosystem: Environmental > Aquatic > Non-marine...
ACCAGGGTACGTCGGCCGGTCGCTGTCAGTGACCGATGTTAACTGGAAGCCGACGGTCGGCTTCAATTTCAACAGTACTGATGATGTGGTACTCTCGTGGGTGTACACCACCGAGAATGATGCGGCACTCGTCGCTGTTGCATCGCCAACACCCGACGGCGACCACGTCCTTGTCGGCGAGTACCGGACAGACGTACAGGCCGAATCATTCACCAGCGTCATCGACGGAACCCAAACGCAGGTACTGGGCGGCTTCACTGCCTTTGTCCTGTTCGATGAAAACGAGACGAACGTCATCACCCCCTACGAGGGTGACCGCGCGAATACGACGATCGGGAACCGCATCCTCGATACCGAGCCCGGTGCCGAGTTGAACGGCTCAGTATTGACAGCAAACAGCGTCAAGGGCTACCACAGCGTCCCCGGCGAAGCGGTCGATTGGGTCGTTGTCAAGGAAGCCCCACGACAGAACGCGCTTGCGGTCAGCCAGTCGATCCGTGGCGATCTGACGACGCTCGTCGGCATCACGCTCCTTGGATTCCTGCTGATCGGCGTGGTGATCCAACGCGGGCCGATCCGCTCGATCCAGCGGCTAGCACGACAGGCCGACGCCATCGCCGACGGCGAGTTGGCTGTCGAGATCGAAGATGAGGGCCGCAAGGATGAGATCGGCGATCTCCGGGCGGCGTTCCGCAACACCAAGGCCTACATCGAAACGATCGCCAGCCAGGCCGACGCCCTCTCCAAACAGGCCTTCGACGACGACGCCTTCGAGGCGGCGATCCCCGGGCAGATTGGAACAGCAATGGCCGACATGCGCGGCGATCTGCGGCGGTTTATCGACGAACTAGAAACGGAACGCCAGCGGTACTCAACGCTGGTCGAACAGAGTAAAGATGGGATCGCGGTCATCCAAGGTGAGGAACACGTCTTCGTCAACGAGCGACTGGCCGAGATCACCGGCTACAGCCGCGAGGAGTTGGTTGGCATGTCGTATGCCAATCTTGTTGTCGAGGAGGATCTCGCTGGGGCCCGCGAACAGGCCCAGCGCGTGCTCACCGATGCGAACCCGGCCGATCAGTACGTCCACGATATCGAAACGAAGGCCGGGCAGCGACGGCGGATCGAGGCGACCGGCTCAAAGATCAGCCACGACGGCGACCCAGCAGTACTAATCAACGCCCGCGACATCACCGAGCGGCAGCGTCGTGAGCAACGGTTGACGGTGTTTAATCGACTGCTCCGGCATAACTTCCGGAACCGACTTGATGTGATCAAGGGGCACGCAGAGCGGCTGGCCGACCGCACCGAGGGCGACCATGCCGAGACGGTGGTGACCGCAGCCGACCGGTTGGCGACGCTTGGGAGTCGCGCCCGACGGATCGATCAGCTCGTGGCACGCGATCCAAAGCCGACCACAGTTGATGTGGTCGCCGTCATCGACGGGTTACTTGAGAGTGTAGTCACCGAAGAGAATCAGGTTACAATCGAGACCGCGCTCCCGGACACCGCGGAACTCAAGACAGATGCCGAAACGCTCCGAACGACGCTAGTGAGTCCGCTGGAAAACGCTGTCAAATACGCCGACTCGACGGTGACCGTCGCGGTCACCACAACAGCAGCGGGCTGTCAGGTCGTCATCAGCGACGACGGTCCGGGGATTCCGGCAGCGGAACTTGACTTGCTTGCGGCCGGCACCGAAACCGACCTCCAGCACGGCCGTGGGTTGGGACTGTGGCAGCTCAAATGGGGTGTCGACGCGCTCAACGGCGACCTTGCCTTCGAGACCGAAACCGGAACGACCGTTCGGATCGAGCTACCAGCACTCGGCGACGACAGCGACGAGCGCAGCGCGGACGCTGACGGTGCTACTGAGACCGACGACAGCGACCCAGCCGATGCAGTCGACGACAACAGCACGGACAGCAGCAACGACACCGAGAACAACGACGATGCTGACAGCGACGCGTAGCTGTTCCGCGGAACCACCGGTGATCGCTATCGGAACTCAAAGGCGACGCCGTCATCGATCGAGAACACTTCGCCGTCATCGTCGGCTTCCAACCGAGAGAAGGCCTGTCTGACGACGTGGCGGTCATAGCCCGTCTCTTCGGTGGCAGCAGTAAGCAGAAGCGTTTCGCGGCCAAGCCCCTCCAGATACTGGCTCCGGAGTGTGTCAACGCAGTCGGCGACAGCGTCCGCCTGCACCGCCCGTTCGAAGAGGTCAGCGTTTTCGGTGACGACGGAATCGGTCGTATCGTAGATGAGGTCGCCGCGCTGGAGGTCGATCAGGCAGACGCTCACGTGCGGGCCGTAATGTGTCCGGCTGAGCTCGTCGTCCTGCACGTGGCCGACGACGCGGTCCGTCCAGCCCGTTGGCGAGGCGATCCCGAGCAACGAGGGGGCCGAGCGGTCGGCCGCTTCGTCGACCGCCGCACCGACGATGGCAACGAGGTCATCGACGCCGGCTGGGGTTGCGTCGACGCCCTCGCGGGCGTGTTGGGTGAGGTGGGAGTAGACCGTCGCCTCGATGACCATCCGCGTCTCGCTGGTGAGTCCGAAATACTTCGAGTCGGTGATCGCATAGCGCGCGGTCGGGTTGACCGGATGGGCCGCCACGTCGTCACCGTTCGTTTCGAGGAGGTCAGCCATGCGATCGCGTTCGTTTCGGCGGCTACAACGACCCTCCCAGTAGCCGTCAGGAACCGAAAACGACCCATCAGGCAGGTTGATCACGTCTGCCTCCTGCATCGAGGTCTCGAAGCGGCCGAGATAGTCCAACTCGAACAGGCGGGCGGTCGCGGCGGTAACGGTGTCGCCTCCGGCGGTCGCAGCCGCAGATGCGGTGTCGGCAGTCGATCGACCGGTGCTGTCGGCTGATTGATTACTGGTGTCGGCAGCGAGGGCAGCCGCGCCTGCCCCGCCGGCGGCACCGGTCGGGCGACCGCCGTTTTCCGCGGGTGGTTCTACGTCGTCGAGTGCGAGATCACCGCCAAGGGTGTCGAGACCGTGGGTTTCGGCATAGAGAAAGATCGCCTGGCGAACGCGCTCGCGACGTTCCTCATACCGGTCGAGCAGGCGGTCGATCACATCCTGTTGGACATCCGGATTTTCCAGCAGGGCGTCGATGTTGGCGACCGTCGAGTCAGCGTACGTCTCCAGCAACTCGGTCACCTCCCCGTCTAATCGCTGAATTCGCGCTTCAAGTTGGGATTCATCCAGCGTATCGAACCGTTTGAAGCGATCGAAGTCGATGACAGCTTCGAGCTCCGGTTCGATGAAATCGTCGGCGATCGACTCCGGCACCTCGCCCTCGGCGTAGAAGCTCGCCGCCAACAGCAGCCGCGCGAGGCGGAGTTCGCCGCGCAGTCGATCCTCCTCGCTGCTGGTCAGAAACCCGTTGCACTCCTTGGTGAACTCCCAGCGGAGGGCCTCCTCATCGCGGGTGATCGATTCATACCGGTCGAGTCTGGCCAGCTCCGGCATTCGCTGGAGGGCGGCGAGATCCTCGTTGAGGATGCGATCAGCGGCGTGAGTGAGCTCGGTGAGCCAGTCTTGACAATCGGTCATACGAAAGCGGTGGGAGCAGCCGGCCGGACGACCGGCAGCGGCGAGTGGAGGGTAGCTTGGAGCGTCCCCGCCGGCGGTGTCGCCGACGACCCCCCACGCGCCGCTGTCGATGGCAGCGACGGCAGCCGTCCCTGAACCAACAGGGGGGTCGATGGGAAGAGCATGGGACGCCTGATAGTCTGATAAGGGTATGTTTTCCTCACTAATAGATTCACTGTTGGATCGGCCCCACCAGATGCGGACGCCAGACGAGGGCAATCCGGCTATCGTCAAGCGCTGGTCATCCTGCCATTGGGACGACTGCTCCTCCGACACAGCAGCATGCGCCAGCCGCTGACCCCCTACCCATGGCAAAAGGCATTATAGCTCGAATCCATACAGATAGATAATGGATATTCGATCGTGGGTACAAGAGCGGTTCGGCACCGCCGACACAGCGACGCTGCTTGATGAAAGCGTCTACAGCCGAACCGAGCTCCGGAAGGATAAGACGAAACTCGAACAGAGCCTCAGACAGATCGAATCCGAGATGGACAAACACGCCGAACGATACCAGAAGCTGCTCCAGAAAGGCGCGGAGGCCGATGAGTTCCGCCGCCAGCAGTACGCCCAGAAGGCCAAATTCGAGAAGAAGAAATACGAGGTCAAAAAGAAAAAGCACAAAACCAACAGCATCAAGCTCGGCACCGTCATCTCCATCGAGGGGATGCGTGAGGTGTTGGCGATGCACAACGGCGACGGCGAGTCCTACGAACTTGACCATCTGTTTGACGACGAACTCAATGCCCAAGAACTCCAGCGGGAGGTGATGGATCAGATGGCGGAGTTCGGCCTTGAGATCGAGGATATGAAGCAGGTACAGGAAGCCCTCGACGTGGAGATCCTCGATCAGGATCTGGAGACCGGCGCCGACGAAGAGCTGGAGCTCATGGAGGAGATGGCCGCCGGCGACATCAACCACGAACAGGTCGATATCGACGACACCGTCGAGGTCGAGCCGGATGACTTCGATGTCGACATCGAGGACAGCGAGCCAAGCCTCTAACCCATGTCGCTGAAGCGGAGTGCCCAGAAGAGCCACCTCGAATCCGAGTACGAGCGCTATCGGAGCCACGCTGAGGCCGCCCGCGAGGAGGGTCAGCCGTCGGCCGCGGCCCGCTACTACCGGCAGTGTGTTGGCGTCCTTGAGGATCTTGCCGAGCTCGAAACCAACCCACGGCTGGCCACCGAACGCAAGGAGTTGGCCGCCAATCTTGCAACCGCCGCCGAACGGCTCGAAAGCGACAAGCCGCTTGTCGACGAAAGCGGTGGCAGCACCGGTGGCTCGGCGACCACGACGACAGCCACCGGCGACGGCACAGCCGAACAGCGGGGCGACGCCGACGACACCGGCACCGATCCCGAAACGTTTCTCGACACCCCACCGGCGATGGATTTCAGCGATGTTGGCGGGATGACCGATCTGAAGGAGACACTGAAAGATCAGGTCATCGACCCGCTGCAACGGCCTGAGTTGTACGCGGAGTACGATCTCGGCGTCGTCAACGGCGTCCTGCTGTACGGCCCGCCGGGCACCGGCAAGACGTACATCACGGAGGCACTGGCCGGCGAGTTGGGGTACAACGTTGTCATCGCGCAAGCCGCAGATATCACCAGCTCGCTGGTCGGTGAGGCCGCCGGCAACATGGCCGACCTATTTCAGGTCGCCCGCGACAACCAGCCCTGTCTGCTCTTTCTCGATGAGATCGACGCTATCGCCGCCGAGCGCAGCGGCTCGACGGACAAGACGATGAGCGAGAGCCAGATGATCACCCAGTTTCTCACCGAGATGTCGGAGACGAAAGGCGAAGACGTGGTGGTCGTCGGCGCGACGAACCTACCGGACGAACTCGACGGGGCGGCTTGGCGGCGATTCGATGAGCGCATCGAGGTGCCACCGCCGGATGCGACGGCGCGGGCGGCGATCCTGCGGATCCACCTGCGGGATCGGCCGGTCGTCACCGATGAAATCGATTGGGACGAGATCAAAGCACAGACCGACGGCTACGTTGCCAGCGATCTCGAGATCATCGCCTCGACGGCCGCACGCAACGCACTGAAGGAGGCCCGGGATGCCGACTCGGTCGTCCCGATCTCACAGGCCCACCTGACAGCCGCCATCGAGGCAACCGATCCAAGTTTGGACGCGTGGGATGGGGGATGAATCGGTATCTGCTGTCGGATCCGGCCAGCGAGAACGCAACCCCGACCCGCGTGCCGATCGACTCACGGGTCGGGATCTATCGGCTCGGCGACGGCAGTAAGACGATCGTGGCCGAAACCGAGGGCCAGCGCGTCGACCTCGATGTCCGCGATGCAACCGTCTCCCGAAAAACAGAGGGCCGACCGCCGGTCGAACTCTCGCCGATCTCACGCGGGATCAGCGTCCGCAACCACGGGAGCACAAATCCGGTCAGCCTCAGCACCAATCTCCGAACCCACACACTGACGGCGGGTGACGCCGCCGCGATCACCGACGACTGTCGGCTGACAATCGGGATTAGCCTCACGCTGCAGGCTACCGTCGAGCGTGAGGGCTCCCAACGCGGTTCGGCGGCCGAGTCGGCCGGTGTCAGTCCGGCCGCCCACGCCAGAACATTGGCCAACGCGTTGCGGGCCGCCAGCACCGACTCGGTTGCCGAGAGTCGGAGCGTTATCGCCGAACTCCAGTCGTTTCTTGGGGCCCACCCGCTGGAGTCGTCAGACTACGAGGAGATCCACGCCCGTGTCGAACAGATCGAGCGACGCCTCGACAGCAAGGCGAGTGGCCTCCACCAGACAGAGGAGTTAGACGACGAGTGGCAAGCGGAACTGGCTGCCCTCAGCGACCGGATCGAGGGGCTCTACGCCCGTGCGTCGGGCTGACTGCTGTCGGAGTGCTAACCTCTATACGAATCCAGTCCCAATGTTAAGGTATGCCACCGTCGCGTCGCCCGGATGTCTCGTCCGTGGCGAGTCCGCCACGCCGGTCGCTGACGTACGACGACCTCCAGATCGTCGACCGGCTTGGCGGCGGCGGCCACGCCACCGTCTACAAGGCGAAGGTGACGACACACGCTGAGCCGCGGGTGGTCGCGGTCAAGGAGCCGACCCACGAGGAACGAACGCTGCCGGCGTCGGCTGCCAAGGAGTTTATTCGTGAGGCCCAGACATGGCGGAAGCTCGATACCCGAGAGCGCGAAAAACAGCTGTACACCGACTACGAACACCTTGTCGGCGTCATCGACACCGGCGAGGAGTTGCCGTGGATCGCCATGGAGTATATGGACGGCGGCTCTCTCGGCGATCGGCTGGCGAGCCGAAGCGAGCCATACGAGATCCCCGAGTTGCGGTGGATCATCGACTGTATCGCCCGCGGGGTTGAACTCGCCCACTACGAGGGGATCTCGCATCTCGATTTGAAGCCCGAAAACGTGTTGTTCCGGACGACCGAGGCCGGTGTGTGGGATGTCGCCAAGATCGCCGATTGGGGTACCTCCTCGCGGCCCTTAGAAGGGAGTACCGACAGCGGCATGTCGGTCGCCTTCAGCGCGCCCGAGCAGTTCCACCCCGACCAGTTCGGCGAGCCTGACTCGATGACCGACATCTATCAGGTCGGGGCGATCGTCTACACGCTGGCGGTCGGTGACCCACCCTACGGGGGAAGCCAAATCGAGATCTCACAGGCAGTTGTCGACGGGCCAACTCCGCCAAGCGAGCACCGTCCCGAGCTCCCAACCGAACTTGATCAGGTGATCGCGCGGGCGATGGCCCCGGACAAACAGGATCGATTCAGAACCATCCGTGATCTCGCCGCTGCGATCGCCGACGTGCCGGATCCAACGGTACAGCCAGCCGATGGCGGCCGGCCGGCTGATACCGGCGTGACAACCGATCGCGCGTCGCCGGTCGGCGGCAGCCAGCCCGACGCCATTGGCGGCCCGACCGGGCCATCAGGGCCGACAGTACCCGGCGGTGAGTCCGAGAGTGAGCTTGCGGAACGAACTGGGCCGATCCCGAAGGCGATCGGGACGATCGATCTGCCGCCATCGAGACAGCCGCTTGAGGTGATCGCCAGCGACGACGGCTATCTCGTCCGAGAGTATCGCCGAGATCCAAGCGAGGCAACGGTGTTTTCCCGCCATGATCGGCGAATGATGGCGATGCGAACCGCCTCGAAGCAGCTGACCAGCGAACACCATCCCTGCACGCTGCGGTGGGATACCCCAAACAGCGTCGGCGATATCTACTGGAACGAGCACTTCGAGTCTCTGCGGGTCGAATACAGCGATTTCCTCTCGTCGTGGCTCGTCGTGCCATCAACCGATCGGTTCGCCTTCGCCTCCGCGCCAAGTGCGAAAAAGGCCTACAAATACGGCAAACGAATCCAACAGGAGTACGATTTCAAGGAGCTTGAGGTCTGTTCGCGCCGCGGTGAGGTTGAGAAGGTTGTCGAACATCGGTTTATCAGACATTCGCTGACAAAATCCGGTGTGAAGTTTAATCGATAACATCGCGACGGGCGGCTCGCTGTGCTCGGCTGTCGCACGAACGCGAGGTACTAAAGTTCGCAGAGCGCAAGCATCAGCTAATGGAGTACACGTATACCGGCACCGCCCACGAGTCGTTGGTTGAGGCCTACGCGGCCGACGATGACGACCGGTTTCGGACACACCAGCGGTCAGCGTTTCCGGAGCGGGCGGCAACGGTCGAGGAGATCGGGACTCTCCGCCGGCTGCTGTTTCCGGGCTGTTGGAACGGATCAGCGCTTGTCGACGACGCAGACGCGGTCAAAGAAGCGCTCGATCAGTTAGGCCAGCGGTTCTGTCAGGGGATTCAGCCGTACGCCAATCAGTGTCTGGCGACGGTCGTCACCAATGTTCTCGACCAACTGCCGGCGATCCGGGAACTCCTCAAGTGCGACGTTGAGGCCGCCTACAAGGGCGACCCCGCCGCCAAGAGCTACGTCGAGATCATCCGCTCGTACCCGGGCTTTCATGCGACGATGGTACACCGCGTTGCACACGCGATCTACGAGGAAGGCGAGGGCGTCTACGCCCGCGAGCTCTCGGAGGCCGCCAAAAGCGTCAGCGGGATCGATATCCACCCCGGCGCGGAACTCGGCGAGTACTTCTTTATCGATCACGGCAGCGGCGTCGTCATCGGCGAGACAGCGGAGGTCGGCGATTGGGCGCGCATCTATCAGGAGGTGACCCTCGGCGCGCTCCACTTCGAGGAGGATGCAAACGACGAACACGCACTCAAGAAAGGGTACAAACGCCATCCGACGATCGGCGACAACGTCGTCCTCGGGGCCGGAAGCAAGCTCCTCGGCCCGATCACCATCGGTGACCACGTCAGCATCGAAGCCAACGCGTGGGTGACCGACGACGTGCCGGATCACACGACTGTTTTCATTAAGCATCCTGAACAAGAGCGGAAAACGCGACCGCCGGAACAACAGTAAGCGGGTGGCGTGATTAGGTGCCAAACGCAGCCGGGTTCGGCTTGTCGCTATCCCGCCCGACAAGCCGCACGACCAGATAGACAACCGGTGTATCGAGCAGCGCGATCAGTAGTTTCAGCAGGTATTGGCCGACGATCAGTCCAACGAGAACGCTCGTCGGGAGGGCGTCGCCGACGCCGAGCAGTGTCGGCGCGAGATAGAAGGCGATCCCGACAAAAATCACCGTATCGATGGCCTGACTGCTCGCCGTCGAGACGAGGTTGCGAAGCCAAAGTTGACTGCGACCGGTGTACTCACGAATCGTATGGAAGACGAACACATCCCAGTTTTGACTAACGAGGTACGCCAGCAGACTCCCCAACACGATGTTGACGCTGGGGGCGAGCGCGGCCTCGAACGTCGCCGCAAACTCCGGGTTCGCACCCGGCGCGCGAAGCGTCGAAAACACCAACAACAGGACGACAAAGTTGAGCGCGAAACCAACGTTGACCATGAGTTGGGCGGGTCGCCGTCCGTAGAGCTCCGAGTAGCAATCTGAAGCAAAGAACGTCAGCGCGTAGGCCAATGCCGCACCAGGCAGCATGACTGACGCGCCGACAACCGGGAGTTCGATCGGCAGCGGTAGGGCCAACACCTTCGCGGCGGTCAGTTGGGCAGTCACCAGCGCGGTGACAAACAACCCCAGCAGGACGACCTGGCCGATCGCCTGCCGATCGGTGTCGCCGGAAATAGCGTAGCTACTCATCGTCGATCCGTCCCTGTCGGTGATCGATCTCATCAAGTTGATCCAGCGTCTTTCTGATCGACGCCCGGACGGCTTCGCTCCGATTGACGAACTTCCCGTCCTCGCCGACGTGATCGTCGAGATCAGCGAGAAGTTCGTCGGGCACCTCAACGCTTATCTTGGTCATCATCAGCGAATATCTGGAGAATATATTTGTATGTTCCGAGTTCGGCACGTCGCTGTAGCCGGCTCAATAGAGGGGTATATAGCACTCATAGCGGTCTTTTTGATCGTGACCGCTGAATCGGGTTGATGGGCGTGTCACCCCGTCGCGCTATCTGTCCGTCGTCTCCCGAGATCGTGCCACCGACACGCCCACCGTCTATATAGACTATCTCGTCGTATATTGGTCGCTGTTGTGGTTCAAAATCTACGGATCGGTTCCGATCCCTATGCCGTCCTACAAACCGCTCTATCGACCAAAATATAACTATTACTATAGTTCAAGAGGGAGAACCTGTTTGGTCGACGTGATGGCACCCAGCGATCATCGACGACGACAGTTCCTTCGAGGGTCGGCCGCCGCGGTCGCGGTCGGCCTTGCCGGTTGTATGGGCTCCCAATCAACCAGTACCGACGATGGTTCCGAAACCAAGGAAGATCCGCTCCTGGCCGACAACAGCGAGTTCGAGTTTGCAAGCCCTAACTGGGCCGAAAACAACTATCTCGCCACGCCGCTGATCGAGGCAGGCTACGAGCGCGGCCAACGCGCTGACCTCGAACGCATGGGCGACCGCGAGGTCAAGGAAGTACCTCACGGCGACCCGGTTCGAGAGGCTCCAAGCGACGAAAGCGAATACCTCGATCCCGACACACTCGTCTTCACGGAAAGTCCCAGCGAGGATGTCGAGGGACGATACGAGGAAGACTTCGCCGCCGTCTTCGAGCGGATCGAAGAAGAAACCGGCAAGAGCGTTGAATACAGCCGTGTCGACAGCTACGCGGCCTCCGTTGAGGCAATGCGCTCGGAGCGCGCCCACATCGCTAACTTCTCGACCGGTGCAACCGCGTTCGCGGTCAACCTCGCCGGAGCAGTTCCCTTCGCGGTCGGTCTCGCTTCTGACGGCGCGTTCGGCTACCGGCTGTTTGCGACGACCCGTGCGGACGCCCACGACATCCAGAGCGTCGAGGACTTCGCCCGCGACGACGTGACGATGGCCCACGCTGAGCCGTCCTCGAACTCCGGCCATCAGGCCCCATCCGCGCTGTTCGATCAGGAGTTCGACGTGACACCCGAGGACGACTACGAGGTCAACTTCTCCGGCGGTCACTCCAACACCGCCCGCGGGATCGCCGCCGGTGATTACGACGCTGGCCCGATCTGTTCGACCTGTCTGAAAGACACCGTCGAAGGCGACAGCAGCCTTGAGTTCAGCGATTTCAAAGTGGTCTGGGCCTCCAACCCGTTCCCGAACGGGCCGATCACCTACCGGTATAACCTCCATCCCGACATCGTCGAGGGGATCGAGGCGGCGTGGCTCGACACCGACTTCTCGGGCACCGATTACGCCGAGCGAACCGATTACACCCAGTTCCTGCCCATCGAGTACCGACGCCACTGGTACGACATCTCGACGATTCAGGGGTACAACGGCGTCGAGTACGAACAGGGAGCACTGAGCGAGTAATGCTTGCGGTCAGCAATCTCGAAAAAACCTACTCGACCGGCGACGAGGCCCTGAAGGGTGTCGATCTCGCTGTCGAGGGCAGCGAAACCGTCGCCATGATCGGGCCCAGCGGCGCGGGCAAAAGCACCTTCATCCGGTGTGTCAACCGCCTCACCGAGCCGACCGCCGGCAGCGTCGAACTCGACGGCACCGAGCTGACGACCCTCGATGACGACGCCCTGCGGGCCGCCCGGCGCGATATCGGCATGATCTTTCAGGAGTACAATCTCGTCGAGCGACTCACCGTCATGGAAAACGTCCTGACCGGCCAACTTGGCTACGTCTCGACGTGGCAGGCGTTCCGACGGAACTTCCCACCAGAGACCGTCGACCGCGCGGCCGATATCCTCGATCGCGTCGGCCTCGGCGGGATGGCCGACAAGCGCGTCGACGAACTCTCCGGCGGCCAACGCCAGCGGGTCGGCATCGCTCGCGCGGTTATCCAGGAGCCGAAGATCCTGCTGGTCGACGAACCGACCTCAAGTCTCGATCCGGAGACCTCCGAGACGGTGATGGAGCTGTTAACCGATATCGCCGCCGAGCGCGGCGTGCCCGTCCTCATCAACATCCACGAGGTCGATCTCGCTCTCGACCACGCCGACCGGATCGTCGGCCTCCACGACGGCGAACTCGTCTTCGAGGGGACACCGGATGAACTCGACGAGGCGGGACTGGATACGGTCTACCGCGGTGCCGATCCGGATCGACTCACCGACCGGGCGACAAATGGCAGCCAACCGGCAGAAGGCGATCGGGTCGTCGTCAACACGACCGACGCCGCCAGCGGAGGGGTCTGAGGTGGCGGCGGGCGAAACCCGGTGGGAACGCCCAAGCGTCTTCCCGCGTCGGGAAGTCAAATGGTTCACCTACCTCGCCGTCGTCGGCTTCTTTCTGTGGTCGGCGTGGGATCTCGGTGCCGCACCCGGTCGCATACTCGAAGGTGTCGGCAATGCGGCCGCCCTCGCCACCGACTTCTTCCCGCCGGAGGCGACCCCACGCCAGCGAACCCGCATTATCGAGAAGATGCTCGAAAGCGTGGCGATCGCGATGATATCGACGTTGACAGGGATTCTCGTCAGCGTTCCGATCGCATTCATGGCCGCCGAGAACATCTCGCCGCGGCCGCTGTACACGCTCAACCGCGGGTTGATCGCGATCTCGCGGGCGTTCAACGCGATTATCGTCGCCATCATCGCGGTCAAGGCCGTCGGCTTCGGCCCGCTGGCGGGCATCATCACAATCACGTTCAAAACGGTCGGCTTCTTCTCGAAGCTGCTGGCTGAGGATATCGAGGATATCGACATGGGGAGCGTTGAGGCGGTGCGAGCCGCTGGGGGGTCGCCGATTCAGACACTCCTCTACGGCGTTGTTCCCCAAATCATCCCGCGGTTCGCCGGGCTGTCGGTCTACCGCTGGGATATCAACATCCGCACCTCGACGATCATCGGCATCGTCGGCGCGGGCGGGATCGGCTCCGTCCTCCTGACCGCATTTAACCGCTACGATTACGGCTACGTCTCGGCGATCCTGCTGGCGATTATCGCGGTCGTCCTCGTCGCCGAGGGCGTGAGCGCCGTTGTCAGACGGAGGTATCAGTAATGGCCGCCGAAACGCCACGGTGGCAGCGATTCGACCGTCGCCGTCGACTCGGCCGGTTCCTCGCGCTCCTGCTGACGGCGGTCACGGTCGTTGCCTCCTGGCAGTTCCTTGCGATCGAGTTCGTCACGCTCGATACCGTTCCCCGTGAGGTCGCCGACCTCCTCACGCGGATGTATCCGCCGGATGTCGCCTACACGCCGACGATCATCGAGCCGCTGATCGAGACCGTCCATATCGCCTTCCTCGGCACCGCGGGCGCGATCGTGTTGGCGATCCCGGTCGCGCTGTTGGCCGCCGAAAACACGACGCCGAACGCCGCGACCTACTGGCTCGGGAAGGTGCTCGTGACCGTCAGCCGGTCGGTCAACACGATCATCTGGGCGCTCATCTTCGTCGTGATCTTCGGCTCGGGGCCGTTGGCCGGCGCGGTTGCGATCGCCTTCCGGTCGGTTGGCTTCCTCGGCAAGCTGCTCGGCGAGGAGATCGAGGAGATCGACTTCGGCCAGGTCGAAGCGGTGACAGCGACCGGAGCCTCCTCGGCTCAAACGCTGCTGTACGGGATTCTCCCACAGATCAAACCCGCCCTCGTCGGCCTGTCGGTCTACCGCTGGGAGATCAACATCCGGGATTCGACCGTCCTCGGCTTTGTCGGTGCGGGCGGGATCGGCGTCCAGCTCTTCCGGGCGGTCGACGCCTTCGCCTGGCAGTCGGTGTCGATGATCCTGCTTGCGATCCTTGGGATCGTGATCGTCAGCGAGGCGATCTCAAAACAAACACGCGGGATGGTGCGCTGAGATGGCACACCGACAGGCCGATACGGCTGCCGCGTCAGCACCCGATATGGCCACCGCCGACCGCCCGCTCGTGTTGTTGGATATGGATGGCGTGATCCTAGAGGGCCACGGCACCGACCCCGCAGTCCACGACCGCGCCCTCGATGACGCCCTCGCCGACGCCGGTGTCGTCCCCGATGACGAGACGCGATCGCTGCTGGCCGGCTACGAGTACGACACCGAGTTTATCCGTGGCTGTGATCGACTCGGGATCGACCCCGTCGCGTTCTTCCACAGCCGGGAACACCACAGCGCGACCCATGCTGTCGACCGCCTCAAAGCCGGCCACCGCACGCTCTACCCTGACAGCGACGCCCTCAACGAGATGGGTGATGAGTACGCACTCGGCTTGATCAGCAACAACTACGACGCTGTCGCCGAGTTTGTTGTCGACCACTACGGACTTTCGTTCGACTACGTCCGGGGACGCGATCCCGGCGTCGGGGGCTTCTACCGCCGCAAGCCCAACCCCCACTACCTCCTAGCCGGACGGGAAGCACTCGGTGGAACCGGTGGCGTCTACGTCGGCGACCGCGCGACCGATGTGATGGCGGCGACGCGGGCTGGGTTAGACGCCATCTTCCTCAGACGCGAGCACAATCGCCAAGCGTCGCTCGATCTCACTCCGGCCGCCGAGATCGGGTCGCTGCGGGAGTTGTCGTCAGTCCTGTAGCCACCTGATGAATCACACGCTCAACCCGACACACCCACAGCGATGATCGGCGGCGGGCTTGCGGCCGCGATCGCCGCAGCGCTGTTGCTGGGGAGCTATCTTGTTGCGGTCAAACGCTACTTCAGCCACTACCCGCCGACGCTGTATCTCGCGGTCGTCCACGCGGTCGGTCTCTGTTGGTATCTCCCGGTAATCGCCGCGACCGGCTCCCTCGATGGCCTGTTTCCATCGTTGACCCCGATCGAGACAGCCATTGTCGGTGGCACCGTCGGGCTTATTGGCGTCGCGCTGGCGGCGTTTTATCACGCGCTGGCGATCGGCGACGTCTCGTATGTCGCGCCGATCAGCAAGATCGTCCCCGTCTTCGTGCTGCCGCTGGAGGTGGCGTTGCTCGGCCAACGCGTCTCGACAGTCCAGATCCTCGGGCTCTGTGTCGCCACAAGCGCGGTGTACGTCGCCAACTACCACGGCGGGTCGCTGCTGGCCCCGCTTCGTACCGTGTTTCACCGCCGCGACGCGCTGTTGGCACTTGTCAGCGCGGCCGTCTTCGGTGTCGTCGATATCGGCAAGCGGGTGAGCATGCAGGAGCTTGCCGTTTCCGCGGACAGTTTTGTCGTGGTGACGTTGGTGATCGTCCCGGCAGTGCTGAGCCCGTGGGCGATCAGGAACCGAGAGAGCGTCGCTCTCCGCAGTGATCGCCGAAAGCTGCTCATCGCCGGCGGTGTACTCGCCGTCGGGCAACATCTCGTCTCGGTTGCCTTCGTGACCCTGCCAGCCAGCGTTGTCTCACCGGTCGTGAACACCCAGGCTGTCATCGCGGTTATGCTCGGAAGTTTCCTACTCGGCGAACCACACGCCAGAATTCGGCTGCTGGCCGGAGGACTAGCTCTTGCCGGCGTCGGACTCATTTCAATCGGTTGAGCAACGCCGCAGTGGCTGCTAGCTGACGATATCCGCCGGCGGGGCGAGGTTGCGCCGGCCGCCGCCCGTGACGAGGAACAAGACAAGCAGGCCGACACCGTAGGCCGCCATCAGCGGCACCGTCACGAGGAACATCGTCACGATGTCCGCCGGCGTCAACAGCGCGCCGACCGTCAACATCCCGATGGTGACCTCTCGCCAGCGCGTTCGCATCGCCCGGTATGGAACCCCAGCCCGATTCAACAAGAGCATCAGGATCGGCACATCAGCCAGCAGTCCGATCCCGACGGTCGTGAACAGAATGAGCCAAAAGAAGTCGTTGATACGGTAGGTGAGCAGCAGGTCGTAGGCCCGCGCATCAGCGACGAGATAGGAGATGATCGCCGGGGCGATATAGAAGTAACCAAGCGCGAGACCACCGAGCAGGCCAGCGGTCAGCGATCCTGTCCACAGGAAGATCACCGATTGACGGCCGCGCACCGCGCCGAGTTCCCGCAGGGCAGGCCACGCATAGTAGGCGACCATCGGCACCACGGCAACGGCCCCGGCCAACACCGAGAACTTCACCATGAACAGCAGGGCTTCGACCGGATGGAGCGTGATGATCTCTAAGGCGGTTTCGCCGACAAGCTCCGGCGGGAGTCGACTCAGGAAGTTCTCGCGGACGGCCCCTAGGCCGCCGATGTAGAACCACGTGAACGTCGCCACCAGCACGATCATGAACGTCGCCACCAGCCGGAAGGATTTCGACCGGAGGCTGCCGGCGACGAAGGCGATATCGGTGTAGTAGCCGCCGATGTCGTCGGCGTCCTGCTCGCCGTCGGTGAGTTCGCTGAGGAACGAATCGCCGGCGCGGCTGGCGCGGTCGCCCAGTCCCGGTTCGCCGGCAGCGTCGTCTGCGTCATCGTCGCCGTCACCATCGTCGTCGTTCTGGGCGGCCTGCCGGGCTGCGTCGGTTTCGTCGAATCGGTCGAGGATCGCTTGAGCTTTGGCCTCATCGCCCTCCTCAAGTGCCTCGCTGGCATACCCCATCGCCTCCTCCTCTGTGAGTTCGATAAACGCCTCGGGCGGGGCCGCCTCAATCCCGGCGGCATCCAGCGTCGACAGATCGATCGCGGTCGGATCGCCGAACTCGCCGTCGGGATCAACCTCAAGATCGGAGTAGATCAGGTACGCGAGGCCGCCGACCGCGAGAAGCACGGCGACGATCGCGCCGTAGATCGCCAACGCTGTCTGGGGGTCGACGCCAAGCCCCGCTCCAAGCGGGAGCACCCGATACCGGCTGTCGATCAGCGGATACGATAACACGGCGTTGGCAGCGCCCCGGCCGCCGTAGGTGTAAAACACGTACGGGAGGATCGCGCCGACGACCGCGAGCCCGGCGAGGACGTTCCAGTGAGACTGAAGCGTCGCCCGGAGGTTGATCTGGTCGCTGCCGCGTTTGGTCGTGACGATCACCTTCGCCAGATAGAGGCTCAGCCCATAGAGGACGACAAGCGGGATCGCCCACATGATCTGGGTGAACGGATCGGGCGGCGAGAAGACAGCCCCGAAGACAAAGATGCCGACGACGGCGTGTCGCCACTTATCCCGAAACGTCTCATAGGGGACGATCTCGGTGTATGAGAGGCCGGTAATCGCCAGCGGCATCTGGGCGGCCAGGCCAAACGAGAGCGTCAACAACACGATAAACTGCGTCCACAGAACGATCGAGTACCGCGGCGCGAAGCCGGCCTCAAAGCCGAACTCCGCGAGAAAGCCGAACATCACCGGGAAGAACACGGCGTAGCCGTAGGCCGCACCGCCGATAAACAGCGCAAATGAAAAGCCGACCACGGTTGCCACCTTCCAGCGGGCGGCGGGCAGCTGTCGCCAGACCCCGCGTCGCTTGAGTGCGTCGCGTGAAAAGTACAGAAACACCGGAAGCGCGACGATGAGGCCAACAACAAGGCCGATCTTCGCCTGCAACAGGATCACGTCGAACGGTGTTTGGGCGATGATCTCGAAGCTCTCGCCGACCTCCGCTCGCATGCGGGATTCGGTGACGGTGCGGAGAAAATCCCAGATGTAGAGCCGGAGGGCATAGAAGGTACCCAGAAAGCCGGCGAGAAAGACGAGAAAGACCTTCTGGAGATCCTTCTGTGCCGACCGCAACATCGCCCGGCCGGTCGCGGTCGCCTCGCCGAGGGCGCGCTGGGTATCGTCGTCGAGCGCGCTTGCCATACCGCAGTAGAGTCGGGTCGGCGTTATCAACGTTGTCTCTCGGCGCGGACGGGGGTCGGCGACGACAACCACCGCCAGGCGAATCCGAAAAGGCATATACCCACAGGGAAGCCTTGCTTAATCATATGGCGGAGTCGCCGGACGGCAGCGACGATCCAGCCGACCGTGAGGAGCCACCGCCAGCGGACGGTGAGCCATCGGCACAAACGGCCAACGGCGACGCTGCCGATGCTGCCGCCGAGCGCGACGACGAATCCGACGACGAGGCGACCACACCGTCGACTGCCGAGGCGACATCATCAGTGAACCCGGCCGCCGACGGCGGCACCGGCAACTCGGTTGCCGCCGATCAATCGCCAGCCACGGCCGGCAATGCGACCGTCGACGAGGGACTTGCCGGCGAGGGGCCGGCCACCGACGAGGAGATGCCGCTGGCCGACCACATCGAGGAGATGATGCGGCGGTTGGGGCTGGTGTTTCTCATCGGCGGGATCGCCTTAGCGATCACCTACCCCTTTGCGGGCGACCTTGTCAACTATCTCTGGTCAGTCCACATTCCGGAGCCGATGACAAACCGGCCGCGGCTGTATGGACCGCTGGAGTTCATCCTCACGAAACTCAAAGTCGCCGGGCTCGCCGGGCTGATCGTTGGCCTTCCGATGTTCGTCTATCAGACCTACCGCTTCATGCGGCCCGGGCTGTATCCGACTGAGCGACGCTACTACCTCGCGGCCGTGCCGACCAGCCTCGTGTTAGGAACACTCGGCGTGTTGTTCGCCCACTTTGCCGTCCTTCCGTTCGTCTTCGCGTACTTCACGACCTACACCGCCGAGGCCGCCGTGATTGCCTTTGGGCTCCAAGAGACGTTCAACCTGATCTTGGTGTTGATGGGCTGGATGGCGATCATCTTCCAGATTCCGCTGTTTATCATGTTGGCGATCATGATGAATCTCGTGACGCGACGGTGGCTTGAGGCCAAGCGGCTCATCTTTTGGGGCTCGTTCCTCGGGATCGCGTTCCTCTTTAGCCCCGATCCGACCGGAATGGCACCGATCATCGTCGCGCTCACGATGGTTGTCCTGTTTGAGGGTACGCTCGCGTTGCTCCGGTGGACGGGCAACTGAGCGATCACGGTCGACCCTGACGGCATTCACTCGACGTCGACGCCGGTAATATCGAATCGGGCACCGCCATGCTCGCTGTCGCCGACGGTGATCTCCCAGCCGTGGGCTTCGATGATCTCCCGAACGATCGCCAGCCCGAAGCCGGTGCCATCCCGGTTGGTTGAGTAGCCGGTTTCGAAGATCTGCTCGCGTTTGTCTTCGGGAATCCCAGAGCCATCGTCGGCGATGTAGAATCCGTCGTCTGTCGTCGCAACGGTGATCGACGTGTGCTCGCCGCCGTGTTCGACCGCGTTCCGAAACAGATTCTCGAAGACATCGGCCAGCCGGCTGGGATCGGCTTGAAGGGTGGCATCACAATCGGCCTCGATCGTCGCATCGGCGGTCGCAACGGTTCCCCAACACTGGCTGACGAGCGCAGCCAAATCGACGGCTTCGGTCTCGCCGACCGTCTGGCCCTGTCGTGCCAACAGCAGCGCGTCGTCGATGAGTTCCTCCATGCGGGTGAGTGCGCGGTCAACGACATCGAGTTGCTCGCTGTCGCAGTCGTCGGCAGCGAGTTTGAGCCGGCCGCTGGCAACATTGATCGGATTGCGGAGGTCATGGGAGACGACGCTGGCGAACTGGTCAAGGCGATCCCGTTGGCGGGTGAGTTCGGCCTCGCGGGCCTTGAGCCGCTGAAGTTGATCGATCCGGGCGAAGGCCTCGGTAACGGTGTCAGCCCACAGCTGGACGCGCTCGGCGTCGGCCTCGCTGAACGCGTTGGGCTCCGTCGAGCCAATGTTTATTAGCGCGTACTCACCGAGTGGAACGATAAGTTCGCTGCTGATCGGGGTCTCCGGGTTTGCGCGTTCGGGGTGGTTGGCCATCTCGGTGATCCGCTTGGTCGTTCCCTCCTCAAACGCCGTCCACGATAATGACTCCCTGTCCGGCGCGTACGTCGGTAGCTCGGCGACCAGTGACTGACTGTGTTCAGTCTGTGCGGTCGGTTCAAGCTGGCCGTCAGTCGCCAGCCAGACGGCGGCAGTATCGAACTCAAGGGCGGACGCAAGGCCGTTAACAACGATCTCGGCGGCGGCATCGGGTGTCGTCGCCTCAAGCAGTCGTTGGGTCGTCCGTTGAAGGCCTTCAAGCGTGTCGCTGTACCGTGCCAGCTCCCGTTCGTTCTGTTTGAGATCAGTGATATCGGTGATAAACCCCTCAAAGATCCCCTCGCCATCCTCGACAGCGACCTGCTGGCCGTGCTCGCTGACCCACTTCTCATCGCCGTCAGCGGTGACAATCCGGTAGGTCAGCTCGAATGTGTCACCGCTTTCGAGTTGGGTTTCAACCTCTTCACGCACAGACGCCCGATCATCAGGATGGATGATATCCGATCCCCAGGTGACCTCCCCGGCGACAAGCGCGTCAGCCGGGTAGCCGATCAGCGATTCGCAGTCCCCGCCGACAAAATCGGTGTCCCACTCCGGAGTCTCCCGCGTTCGGTAGACGACGCCGGGCAGGGTGTCGACGAGCGTCTCAAACTGGCGGCTGTAGGCCTGTCGTTCGACCGCGTTGGTGATTCGTTTCGCCAAGACAGCGGGGCTCTCCGTGAGATCGTCTTTCGGAATGTAGTCGGTGACGCCGGCGGCGATAGCGTCGCTGGCGATCGATTCGTTGCCTTTTGCGGTCAGCAGTATCACCGGCAGCTCAGGGTGGCGACGGTGGACAGCCGAGAGCAGCTCAAGACCATCCATCTTGGGCATCTCGTAGTCGGTGACAAGACAGTCGAACTCACGCTCCGAGAGCGTTTGGAGGGCTGCGACCGGATCGGCCTCGGTGACGACGCTAAACGGCTCGTCGTGTTCCGCAAGATAGCCGGTGACGATCTCACCGTACTCCGGTCTGTCGTCGACATGGAGCACCCGGATCGGACGAAACATCAGACAGTCGGACATTACACTACCAGCAATATAAAGCAGGTCGTAAGCAAGCTGACCTATGAATTCACTATTCTGTTGGCGATGTGTCAACAGCGTCCGCAGCCGCCCGAAGTTTCGTTCGGAGCTCGGCGGCATGCACGCGGTAGCTGAAGGCGTCGTCGCCATCGATTAGAATGTGTGGCACACGATCCCCGTAGGTGTCGGCCAACTCCGCGTCGGCGTCGACATCGATTTCCTCGACTGTCACCGGTACGTCGGTATCGGTGACGACACGGTCGATCGTTTCCATGGCTGACGCACAGAGGTGGCAGTTCTCGCGGCTGTAGACCGTCATCTCGACCGGATCGCTCATAGCTACCCAGAGGGCAGGGAGGGTAGCAAGCGTTACGCCTCGTCGGCCGCGAGCCGTGGTATGGCGACGCTAGTTGTGGTTCGGCACGGCGAGACGATGTGGAACCGCGAACAACGGGTGCAAGGCTGGGCACCGGTCGCACTGACAGAGACGGGTCGCCGCCAAGCCGATTCACTCGCGGCGGCGATTGCCGATCAGTACGCCGTCGACCGCCTGCTAAGCTCTGATCTCCGGCGAACACTAGAGACCGCG
>Ga0209965_1000209_pt1 | contig 21168 bp, 22 predicted proteins | sample SalPon2_B_H2O_MG_FD_185707 | JGI IMG/M metagenome (GOLD analysis project Ga0209965, IMG submission 185707) | Salt pond water microbial communities from South San Francisco under conditions of wetland restoration - Salt Pond MetaG R2_B_H2O_MG... | ecosystem: Environmental > Aquatic > Non-marine...
CCAGCGATGCCAGTGCGCTGTAGTCGAGCGGCGATTCCTGATACTTACACTCGCCGACGACGAGCGTGTCTTCATCGGTGAGCCCGACGACGTCGATCTCGTGGTCCTGATACCACCACTGCCCAATATCGACAATCGGTGTCTCGTCGTATAGGGACCACAGGGCCTCACAGCACAGTTGCTCGAAAGCAAGAGCGACGAAATCGGCCATCTCCGGTTCGACGAGTCGGTCATAGGCTTCCTCACCGAACTGGTCGTAACGATCCGCACTCCCGTACAAGAATCGGAACCAGAATCGGAACAGGGGATCCCGAAGTCGGTACTGACTCCGCTTGGATCGTTCAGGTTTCTCAGTCACCGGCACATGCCGTTCGATGAGCCGGAGCCGAGCGAGACGATCCAGATACGTCGACAGCTGGTTGTAGTCGATACCTGTCACGCCAGCAATCTCGTTGCGGCCTGTCGCCCCGCCGGCGATCGCTTCGAGGATCGAGAAGTACCGCGTCGGCTCAGTCAGCTCCATCCGGAGAACGTACTCCGGCTCATTACGGAGCGATCCGTGGCGAGTTAACACCGTCTGCTGGATGTTCTCGCCGAGGGATCGATCGGCGTCGAGTTCCTCGAGATAGTAGGGAACACCACCGAACACGCTCCACGTACGCACGGCCTCGTCCGCCGTCACATCATCCGGGAAAAACTCCGTCACGGCGTCGAACGAGAGTTCACGGATGTCGAGTGTCAAGGATGTCCGCCCGTATAGCGGGCTGTCTCCAAGCAGTGTCGCCTCCTCCATCATGCTGATCGACGACCCGACCAGCACGAACGTCGTCTCCGACTCGTCGAACTCGTGGTCGAACAACGCCTGCAACACGGACGGGAGGCTCGCATCCTGTTCGATCAGGTACGGAAACTCGTCGAGGACGACAATGGCGTTCTGGTCGGCTAGATACCGGAACAGCCGCTCCCAATCAGGACGGATATCTTCGATACCAGGAACCGTGTCGGCTGCAGCTTCGACGAACTGTTCCAGTTGGAGCTCCCGCGTCTTCTGTCGTGCCTGATAGAAGACCGCGTTCTCTCGTCCCTCAAGCGCCTTCTTGACGAGTCTCGTCTTTCCCAGCCGTCGCCGGCCGTACACGACGGCGAGATCCGCGGTCTCCGAGTCAAACAGGCCGTGAAGCCGATCTAACTCCTCCGAGCGGTTCACGAAGTCTGTCATGGCGCTGAATTAGTGGGTATGGATAAAAATATTCTGAATAATCATATTCTAGAGTATCATATCTATAGATATCATTGACAAGGTGCAGTACAGTGAGGAACGTCTCAAAGCGCTCGAACGGGCACTCGAACAACGGGAAGGGAGCCACGAGCGGGAGCACCACCAAGATAGAGCCCGGAATGATCAAACGATATATTCAGGAGTCGCTTCAAGCGGTTGGTACCCCGTACGCGAGTATGTATACATTGCCCCCCACCTCACCATACCGGTCGCTCACAAGCCTCATCCTGATTGGTGCAAATCTTGTGCCGCTTGTCGGCGTCGTTGCTTTTGGATGGGATCTCTGGGCACTGCTTGTTATCTATTGGATTGAAGCGTTCAGTACAGTCCTGTTGGGGGTGGTGAAATCACTCTTTGCTGAGCGCGGGTCACCTGATGTTGTCGGTCAGATCGAACCGTTACACGAGCTCCGAGAAAAGCGAGGTGGGTGGTGCCCTCAACCAGGCTGGCCGCCAGTCTATCCACGAAATATCCCGTTCGGGGTTTCGATGCTTGGAACATGGACACTCGCAGTTATTCCACCAAGCGCGTTATACTGGCTTTCAGTTGATCACACAACAGTACTATCGATCAATCTCCTGCTCGGAATCGGAGCATTAGTGATCGCTCATGGTTCCGAGTTCATCGTAGAGTATCTTGGACGGCAGGAGTATACCGATGTCTCTGCGAGAGAAATACTGCGAACGCCCGCTCAGTTGACATTCGCCGTGATGTTTCTTGCGATGCTCGGGGCGGCAGGCGGCCAAGAGATGGGGTTCACACTGCTTGTTGGTTTTGTTGGAGCAAAAACAATACTCGCTATCTCGAACGTTTCCACGGGCCCTTTCGGTACCACAGTCCGTCGATTTGTCAAACGACTGGGTGACGATGATCTCAGCCGGCCACAGCCGGAACTCGATCTCCCGGCCGAGTCAGTGCAAGCCCGCGTGACGGTGAACCCCAGATCGGTCCTGCTGGGAAGTTTCTCAGCGATCGGGCTTGGATTCGCTAACCGTGTCGGCATTCTTGTTCTCTTCGGCTTCATTGCTGCCGTCGGAGCCGGACACATCGTTTGGATTACTCTCGCGCTGGGGATGATACTCATCATTGCTGGTGTAAGAGTCCTGAGCTACTACCTTCGGTACGGTACCATAGAGTATCAGCGGCGTGGAGAAACGCTCGTCGCATACGACACACTACTTGAGGCACCACAGTGGGTTGTCCCGATCCGATCCGGGGCTCAATTCTCGATACAGAATGCGATCCCGGATCGAATCTTCGGAACAGGAACCCTCACTATCTCTGGAGTCGACACGGTACCGAATGATGAAGCACAGTTCGGCCCAGTAACAGATCTCGATCAGGCGATTGAGACACTTGGTCTGCCAGTGCGACGCGAAGAACGCCCATCACGAGATACTGCCGTCATTGCTGCGTCAATCGGACTAATCCTGTGCTTCGGCGCTGTTCCTGTCGGGTTACTTTTCACATCACAGGTCAGCCAGACCGAAGCATTCGGAATTCTGGCTGCATTTGGACCATTCTTTCTCATCCCAATCGGCGCACTGTTGTGGGCTGCGCTCTCACGAATTTGAGAGCATAACGTATTCGTAGTCTAGCTTCGAGCTCAAAAACACGAGTGGCCGACGTGCGACACTCTGCCTCTCCAAGCTTAGAGAGATCTGGCTCTGTTGAAATCCTTAGAAAGTGATACATTCTGGTTCGGCGTAGTCAGTACAGCATGTATATTCAGCGGAGTACCTTTGACAACGGTGGGTGTCACGAGAGACGGACTAGTCGGTGTCGTGAAATGTAGCCAATTTGAATAAACGTACTCACCTCGTGTGGAGAAATTTTATGTTTTCATCGTTCTTGACCGCAATTTGTGACCGAACAGCCCTCCAATACTGAGATAGATCTCGGACTTATTGCCCAGACGATCTTCGTTCTCGCGGTGGTTATCGGCATCCCTTCGGCGTTTGCGCTCGATGGACAACTCCGCTCACTCACCTTCGTAATCCTAGCCGTCCTGCTGCTCGTGGGCTTTCTTGTCGTCGGTTACCGCCACGCACGCCGACAGAAATCTCTCCACCAGCACATCGCTTTTTTGATAGTTTGGTTCGGTGGTTTCGCTCTAGCAGAGCGGCTCGCTCGCACAGCAAGCGGCCGCCTCCCAGAGCCAATTCCATACCTCTTGGCGATAGGCGTCACGCTCGGTGCACTGTGGGTTGGTTCACGGCTTGCTTACGGTGGTGCACTGACTCGGGCGGTGTTTGGGTCAGACTGAGACTTCACAAGGAGACTGAACTGGTCAGTTGAGGTCCGGCTACTCCCAATACAAGCGTTCTATGTCGCATTCATAGGCACGTTCTGTCGGTCAGTTCGGGATCTAGATGATGAGGGGTCTCAAGCCTTGCTGGAGTCGCTCGGGTTCGAACACGAAGGAACGTTACGAGAAGCATTGTGGTACCGCGGGGAATACTACGATACCCTCATTTACGGACAGATTGGCGGACGGGCGATTGACATCCACCCCGCGCTGAAGCGCGAGGCTTTCTCCTTGCTTATCTGTAGCGCTCAGCAACGTCCGCTCTCTAGAGTGGGTACACTGGTACATCGTGACGCGCAGCGAGAACGGGAGGCCGTAGTGGCCGGCCGTTCTGTTCACCCACGGAGAGCTTCGGAAGGTAGCGTCTTGGAGGGCCAGCGGGGGAACTGCCGGCAGGGGGGATGCCGGCGGGGAGAGAGGTAGCTGACCACGCCCGCCGTGCGTCACGACGGGCACCTTCTACTCCATGTGCAGGAGGGAAGTAAGGGAATGGAGTGTTTCGCTGTCTGCAACAGACCCGTGTCTGTGTTTCTGAGCCTGCAACGCACACTAAGTGATTATTGGGGGGTCACCACAACAACCAGTATGGCGGTTTCCATCAGTCGGTCGGTTGGTCATGGACTGAGATACTCGCTGTTACGTTCAGGCACGGTTGGGTTCCTGTCATCACTCTCCTCACCGGCGACTGCTACCGTCGGTGACGTCGTTGCTAGTACGAGTGCACGCAGTGGTGCCGACAGCGGCGGTATCGCGACCAACGACGCGGTTGATAAGGCGAATCGACAGCTTTGATGAACAGACCGACAGTGAGTTCCCGACGACGACGCAATCGATCACCGGCCTCAATACGGATGCGCCGGAAGAGCCGAATGGTATCGAGGACACGATGAACGTCTTCGCTCTCTCGGTCTCGCTGGCCATCGACGGGATCGCCGTCGCGCTGTTGGCGTGGGTGACGTGGCGGGCCGCCAGAGATCGATCGCCACCGAACGCGACCGCTTTCGCTGCCATGGCTGCCGGATTGTTGGTATGGGCGCTTCTGTCACTTCTTTCAGAATTCCCACACGAATGGTCGGTGGGTGCGGGGATGGCCGCTGTCGGGCAGATTCTACCGATTGTATTTATTCCCGCGATCTGGCTGGTCTACGTGCTCGGCTACACCGGTCGTGGTACCGGACTGACCCGCCCACGGATCGCGTTATTCGTCCTCCTCGCGCTTCCGCTTGTCGGCGCGGCAGCCACGTTTGAGGGCGACCCATCAAGGGAGGCGGTCCAGCGGTCGCTCGCGTCGCTTGCGGGGACCGAACTTCTGCTCTTGTTCGTCGTATACACCTACGCGGCTGCCGTCTTTCTCCGCTACGGGTGGAGCCACGGACGAATCTCGAAGACACAGCTTGCGGCGCAGTTCGGTGCGGTCTCAGCACCGTACGTGGTTGGTACGTGGCTTGACGGTAGTCGGATCGTCGACGGAGTGACAGCCGGACTGCTCTTCTCCGGGGTGCTGTTGGCGATCTCGATCCGGCGCTACCCCGTGCTGACGGGTTTCCCGAAGGCAGACTATGTCGCCCGTTCACGCGTCGTGGAGGCGCTACAGGAGGCCGTAGTCGTCGTCGACTGGGACGGCCATATCCTCGACGCCAACGCAACGGCCGAGGACCTGTTTGACCGGTCAACTCGGGAGATGATCGGCGCGCCGATGATGTCGATCGTCGACGGAATAAACGATGTGGACCTGTCGCCCGGGACGACCGGCACCGTCACGCTCAGAACGACCCGAGGCCGCCGCCAGTTCCAGTTCTCCGTCTCCACCGTCGAAGGTGACGATGCCGACAGCGGGGGAACGCCGGTTGCCAGAGCGGTGTTACTTCGAGACGTGACCGACCAACGCACCCGAGAGCAGCGACTTTCCGTCCTCAACCGCGTCCTGAGACACAACGTGCGGAACAAGCTCGACGTGATCCTTGCCCACGCCGATCACGTCGATGATGAGATCCATCGGACGGCGATCCGGGACAGTGCCACCGATCTGTCGTCAATTAGCCGGAAAGCACGGGACGCTGAGGCAGTGATGACTGACAGCAACGGCCCCCCATCGCCGGTCGATCTCACCGCCGTGGCCAAGGAGGTTGCTACGACAGCCCGAGAGGACCATCCCGAGAGCAACGTCTCGGTCGATGCGCCCGAAAACCTACAAATCACTACCCACCGGACGATAGTTCGCCGTCTCGTAGTCGAACTCGTTGAGAACGCAATTGTCCACTCGACTGATCCCGTACGAGTCGACATTGAAGTCAGCACAACCACCGACGGGACTCCACAACTCCGCGTCACCGATACGGGCCCCGGCATCCCCGATCGCGAACGCGAACTGCTCACTGGGGCGGGGGAAACCCAGCTCGAACACGGGCTTGGTGTGGGCCTGTGGTTTGTCAACTGGGCAGTCAATCAACTTGGTGCCGAACTCGAATTCGAGCAGGCCAGCGACGAAGGGACCGTCGTCGTCGTCCACTTCCACGATGCCAATAGGCCCACTGACGAGAGGAAAGACTCGTCCGACGACGCTACAGACCAAAACTGACTGCCGCTTCGATGTCGCCACCGTCAAGCGAAATCGAGAGATGTCGGGCCGACGCAGCGAACTGTTCGCGGTGGTGACCGTCGGAAGAGATCTGATGCTCGCTCGTTACGAGCCCGGCGTCCCGGAGCTCGTTAAGACGTCGGTACGCCGTCGCCCGCGAGACGCCGGCTACTTCGGCGACGGCACGTCCGCCGCGAGGTTTCTCCGAGACTGCCTCAAGCACGCGACGGGTGTACTTGTCGCCGAGTAGATCGAGAAGCTCTGCGGTCGTCGGTCGAGAAGTTGTCTCTTCTGCGCATTCGTGACTCGGTTGAGGGCGTGCCGCCATACGACTACGGTACGGTGGAACTCCCTTGGTCGAACATGCTCAGTATCCAGACGAGCGAATCCGCACGTATCTCACTATGCAGATTGTGAAGATCTACCACAGTTTCCCACGTCGAACGAAACCAGTTATGTTGATTCGGCAGAAAATCCGGGACACGCTCCACCATGGCGGATACCGACACCGACCAAGGCCCAAAGATTCTTGTCGTCGACGACGAGCAGGAGGTCGCCGACGCCTACGCACTCCGACTCCGCGGCGAATGGGCGGTGGAGACGGCCTACGGGGGTCAAGAGGCGCTGTCGACGGTGGAGGATCAGACGATGGATATCGTTCTTCTCGACCGGCATATGCCCGATATCTCTGGCGACGAGGTACTCGAAACACTGGAGGAACGCGGGTTTGAGGGCCGCGTTGTGATGGTTACCGCAATCGATCCGGGGTTCGACGTGTTGGATCTCCCCTTCGACGACTATCTCTGTAAGCCAGTCGACCGTGCGGATATCCGTTCAGTCGTCGACCAACAGCGCCAGGTCCTCGCCTACGAGACGCTTGGAGAGTACTTCAGTGCGAAATCCACAGAAACGGTTCTGGCGTCCCAGACCAGCCCAGAACAGCGCGAGAATCACGAGGAATTTGCGGTAGTACGCGAACGCGCGAACCGGCTCGAACAACGTGCACGGCGACTACTGGACGACGAGACGATGCTCGCAGAGTTCGCAGGTATCGATCGCGACGGGCGATGAACGCCTACGATCTGTCGCCGGTGTGCTCGTCATAGAACGCGTCAAGCAACTTCCGCTGGCTCGCGCGCAGGTGGTGCAGTAGCGTCGATCCCGTGATCCCGAGCGACTCGGCGACTCCCTCGGCCGTGCTTCCCCGCGGCGATTCGAAGTAGTCCGCGAGGTAGGCCGTCCGAAGCACGGTTTCCTGTCGATCGGTGAGCTGCTCACTCAGTTCGTTCCGGAACTCTCGCGCCGTCGTCGGCGACCGCGTCCGGTCCCGGCGAGCGAGGACAGGTGCAGGCTTATCGTCACCGATTTCGACCGCCAATCGGCGGACAGTAGCGTCGCTGGACAGTTCAACGACTAATCGACCGGTACCATCCTCGAACGTCGCCGTCCGAATGGTCGCCCCATAGGCGACGGTCGCCACGAGCGGTGTCTCACTCCCGAGCGTGAGTTCGATTCGTCCGTGGTTGTCGTCCGACTGGCGGATGACCCGCCCCCCATCGACGTTCTGCATTGATGCAGTCGCGTCAACGATCGCTTCTGGGACAGTCCCTGAGACAGTAAGGAAACAGGTGAGGCCGTCGTCGTCAGCCGGGACCGTGCCGCCGAGCGTGAGCTCCGCGTCACAGGACTCGCTGAGTTGGGCGAGCGTGGAGTGTGCCCCGAGCTCGAACGTAACCTCGGTGATCGTGTCCGCGAGTAGCAGCTGACGGTTTCGGGTTGCATTGATTGCCAGTCCCGCGAGTTCACCGAGCGCCTCGAAGCTCGATCGCTCGTGGTCGCTGAAGGCCTCTTTCGTTCCCGCGTAGACCCCGACGACCCCGTAGACGCTAGATCCGTACACCAGTGGCACAGCCAGCACCGACTGGACACCGTCGCCGAACCCGGCAACTCGAACCGATTCCGGGACCGTTTCGTCGCCGCTCAGCGACTGGATCAGCTGCGGACGTTGTCGCTCAACCGCCCGCTGTTCGGGAGTGGTGTCTCCGCGCTTGACCGCCGCGCGGACCGCCGGAAAGGTCTCGCCTTGGTCGCCCGCGACGCCCTCCACGTCCAGACCCTCGCCGTCAGCAACACGGACCCCGGTCCACGCGAACTGATACTGTTCGGAGTTCCCCAGTCGCTCTCGAATCGTCTCCGTTATCTCCGCTCGTGAGGCGGCACCGACCAATCCTCGGAGAACGTCGGCGATTAGACGGTCGACGACGGCGACGCGCTCGTGTTCAGCACGGAGCCGTTCACGCGCCTGTTGGTGAGTCTTGCGCTCGGTCACGTCGTCGACGTAGACAGTTGCAGTTCCGTCGCCCGAAACCACTGACACCGATAGCCACCGGTCGATCGTCGGGTAGTACTCCTCGAACATCGTGTCCGCCACTGATTCTCCGTCGAAGGCGTTCGGGAGTGAGTCCGCAACCGATCGAGGAAACACGTCAGCGATCTTCTCGCCGCTGGGGTCCTCAGCCGTGAGAAGCTCTGACGCGATCTCGTTGCTCGCCATCACGATCCGATCTCGCACCGTGATCACACCGATCGGTGCGTTCTGGAGGCGGTCCTCCATCGTTACAGCTCCGCGTCGAACCGGATCTCGATTCGTGTCCCACCACGATCGCTTTCCGCGATCAAAACCGTCCAGTCGTGGGCTTCTGCAATCCGATCGACGATTGCGAGGCCGAGCCCGGTGCCACCGCCATCGATCGTGTATCCTGGCCGGAAGACGTCGTCGCGCTCGGCTGCAGGGATACCGGGGCCATCATCGGCGACAAACACCCCGGCCGTTCCGTCTGCCAGTATTCCAACTTGAACGGTTCCACCCTCGGACCCGTGTTCGATACTGTTCCGAAAGAGGTTCTCGAACAGCCGTTGGAAGCGATCGAGATCGGCTCTTACCGTCGGGAGCGACCCGTCGAACTGGAGCGTCCATGTCTCGGTCTCGACGGTCTGCCACGCGCGTTCCGCCATCTTGCGGACTGAGACCTCATGCTCGGGGTTCAGCGCTGCCTCACCACGAGCAAGCGTCAGCACGTCCTGAATGATCCGCTCCATTCGATCATGAGCGGCGTCGATAGCGTCGAAGTGCTCGTCTGCCCCCGTCTCGCGTGCGGCCTCAAGGTGTGCACCAGCCACATCAAGCGGATTTCGCAGATCATGACTGATCACGCTTGCCACCTGACCAACATCGACATCATCGGTAAACGAGGCGGCGGGGTCACGGGGGCTGAAAACTATCGCTCCACCGTCTGCGTCGGGCGTGAGGACATGAGCTACGTACTGACCGGCACCGGCGGTTTCCAACAAGAGTTCAACCGCTTCGCCAGCACGGAGTTGTTCCTCAGGAGCCTCACCACCAGACGATTTTACCGTGTCGAACCGCTCGAAAAGGGCCGAGACTGGCTCCTCGGGATCGACACCGATCGCTGTGTCGAACGCATCGTTAGTCGCCATCACTGTCGGAACGCCATCCTGCAGTTCGTACGTGAGTACAGGGTCGGGATGAGAGGCAAGCGAGATTCGTAGCGCGCTAGGCTCACTCATCGTCACCTCGGCGCGGTCAGGTGTGTCGTCGATCGATTAGCCATCCTGCTACCGACTCTAGACACCGTCCGGTTTAATGTCTGCCCCCCGCTGCGCGATCTGAAACACGGACAGACGGATCCACACTTCAAATAGATCGGGACCGAACACCGTGTTTCTGCATCAGAAACGCGAGGAAATGGCTTTGTGGCTGACACCGAGATGCCCAAACGCGAATGAACTTAGACGAATTTGTCGATGCGAACGCCCCTCAGAAGAGTAGTGACGGCTTCCAGAAAGTCAACAAGCGACTGTTGGAGATTCCCTTCGAGGGGACAGTGATGGTGAAAGCCGGATCAATGATAGCCTATACCGGCGACGTGACGTTCACCGGAAAATCTTCCGCCGAGGGCGGGATCTCCGGGTTCGTTAAGGAGGCCGTCAGCGGCGAGGGAACGCCGATCATGGAGGCCGAGGGATCCGGAACGCTCTACGTAGCAGAACAGGGCAAAAAGGTACAGATCCTCTCGCTCGACGCCGACGAGTCAATATCTGTCAACGGCACCGATGTCCTCGGGTTCGAGAAGAAGATCGACTACGAGATAAGCACCGTCGGGGGGCTCTCCCAAGCCGCTGCTAGCGGGCTCACGAATGTGTTCCTCACCGGCCCCGGAGAGGTGGCGGTCACGACTCACGGCGATCCCGTCGTGATGACGCCACCGGTCACGACCGATCCCGACGCCACCGTCGCGTGGAGCGCCAACCTCTCGCCGTCGATCGGGACGAACAAGACAATCGAAATTGGTCAGACGTCCGGTGAACAACTGCAAATGCAGTTCAACGGCTCTGAGGGGTTCGTCGTCGTTCAACCCTACGAGGAAGGCAGCCAGATGTAGGCACAAATCGCGAGTACCTGCTGATACATAGTGCAAGCGCATACCCGCGTCTTTAGGCGCGGGAGGAGGTCAAAATAGCGTACATCTCTACCGACGATTGCACGGCTGGATCTCCCACCGTGTACGATGTTTTTAAGATGCCACAGAGGCATAGTGTGTGGTGCGGATGAAGACCACACGGCACGCAACGTACAACCTCAATTACCACATAGTGTGGATACCGAAGTACCGCCAACCGGTACTCGTCGGTGACGTTGCAACCCGTGTGCGAAACATCCTCCACGAAATAGCCGACGACAAAGGGTTGGAGATTATCGACCTGACCGTCCAACCCGACCACATCCACCTGTTCGTCAGTAGCCCACCAAAACACGCCCCGTCACTTCTCGCCAACTGGTTCAAAGGCATCAGTTCGCGGAAGTACAACCACCGCTACGCCGACCATGACGCCGAGAAAATCAAATGGGCACGCGGCTACTACGCAGGAACAGCGGGCCACATTTCGAGCGAGACTGTCAAGAAGTACATCCAGCGTCACGAGGAGGACGAACAGTGACCGAACTCACCGAGACGCTGGAACTGAAGCTTGTGGAACCAAACGCCCACAAGCATCGGAAACTCTGTGAGACGAAACAGGCGTATCAAGACGCGCTCGAAGCCGCGTTCAACGCCAACTGTACCTCACAGTCGGCGGCGAACGACGTGGTGATCAACTACGACTTGAGTGGGTACGCGAAGAACGCGCTCAAAAAGTACGTCCCGCAACTCTGTGGCGGAAGCTACGACGCGAAAGAGCTTCACGACGACCACCCTATTCGGTTCACGAACGAAGGCCCGACGCTCGACCACAAGCCACAGAACACCATCGAGTGGTACGTCAAAATCCCGCACCATGACGACTACCACCTCTGGTTGCCCGCACAACCGAATCCCGAACAGCGGGAGTGGTTGGAGGCGTTGCACGCGGGGGACGCGAAGATGGGTGAGTGTCGGTTGTTCGACCGTGACGGCGAATGGTACTTCCATATCGTCGCCACGCGAGACGTGGCGGAACGAGAATCCAGTTCGGCGGAGACGCCGATTGGGGTAGACATCGGGGAAGCCTCTTTGTTAACGGTGTGTCACCGTGACGAGCGCGGCTCCCCGACTGCACCCAACCTCTGGAACGACGAAGGCAAGCGAGTCCGACAACTCCGCGAGACGTATTTCACGGCGACTCGACGCCTTCAGCAACGCGGAAGCGAACGTATCGCAGAGTCCTACGGCGACGGGTTGTGGCGACACATCGACCACATCCTCCACACAGTCACATCGGAGGTGGTCGCCTACGCCGACCAATTTGAGAACCCCATACTGGTCCTAGAAGACTTGACGCAGATCCGTGAGAACATGGACTACGGCGCGTTCATGAACCGCCGCCTCCACGGGTGGGGATTCGCCAAGGTGCACGCCCAGATTCGCTACAAGGCGGCTGAGAAAGGGATTCGTGTGGAGGCGGTGAATCCCGCGTACACCTCGAAGACGTGCCACTGTTGCGGAGAACAGGGCTACCGTCCGAAGCAGGCGACGTTCAAGTGTTCTAACTCGGGGTGTTGGGTTTCGGAGTACCAAGCAGACGTTAACGCCGCGCTCAATATTGCAGACCGCTACCTCAGCGGAGAGAGCCACTCAAGAGAATACACGAGTGGCGATGACTCGGCTGAGGAAGGGGGACGTTTGACCGTCCCACAAGACAGCCAAGCCGATGCTGACACCCAGCAAGAGACGCTTGGAACGTATGCGTCTTGAAACCTTAGGGCCGCGCTCGGCCTGAAATCCCATGGTGGGATTCCCGCGACTTTAGGCGCGGGAGGAGGTCAAGTTCAAATGAATTCGTAGTTATCCACAATTACTTCGCCACACTAATTCATCGTGTAGACAGATGTTTGCCCTCCCACACTTCTCAGCACGTATTATCGTCGGTGTCGGTTCCGGCTGCATCGCCGTCGTTGGATGGTCTTTCGCTCGTTCGATGCACGGGTTTCCAACTGATCCGCATCTGTGGCTCCCACGACTTGTCGTCCGATCAGTCGCCGACATTCGGCGATTGAATCGAATCGCTGTCGTTTGGTTAGGACTTATCGCTTGGTCGGTGACGGTGACCACTCTACATTTTGCCGGGGTAACCCTCGATATCTACTCCGCTATCTCGTGGTGGGACATGCTCACACACTCTATGAGTGGCTTCGGCATCGCCGCGTTGGCAGTTCTAACCCACCGAGACGCCGTTTCGAAGTACGGCTCGGCCTGGTGGGTGGTCCCAACGATCGTCGCGATCGGCGCCGGATTCGAGGTGTATGAATTCGTCTTCAAAGCCTTCTGGCACGAGTGGACGCTTCAGGAGTATATTGTCGACACAGTCGTTGATCTCGGCATGAATACGGTTGGGGGAACAGTCGTTGCCTCGGCAGTGAGCGGCTACCTTACGGCGGCTGATCGACCGCGGTTAGATTCAGCGCCCCCGAATCATGCCGATTGATCGGGATCCTGATAGCGCTTTTTGAGCTGATAGAGATTACGAGCGCATACCCCCGTCTTCAGGCGGAGGAGGAGGTCAATTCGATCACCAGCTTCTTTGAGGCAATTCCGTACACCGTCATCTCTCTCCCTTTCTCTGAGTACCAGATACCCACTGGAGTGATGATGCCGGTGTCGTCTAACCTCTCAAGGTGGTACGTGACGTTTTGAATAGACACACCCACCTTCTCTGCGATCTCGGCTGCCGGACGCGGATCGTCAGTGAGTACAGCGATGATCTCTTGAGCCGTTTCCGATGACACAGCCCCGAGCGCGTCTGTTACTTCGTCTCGATCGATCGAGACGCTGAGGCTTTCTTCTGGGACGTGTTTGATCGTCGTCTGGCGAGGGAACACGCTCCGTCCGGCCGTACTCTCGGTTGTATACGACATACTCGATCGGTATCTCGGATAACAATTAAAATCAGAATACCAGTTTCCGGGTCAGAAACTCGCAGAAGGCAGTTTCATGTCAGCCAGTCAGCGGGGATTCCTCCGGAATGAGAATTGATCCGACCGCCCTCTCCAGATGCAACGGGAAGGGGAAAGACCAGCTACTGGCGACTCACTGCTGTGTTTCTGGTGTGGAGTCGCCAAATTGGATGACGAGCTCTTCCACGGAGAGTGCATAGACGGTCATCTCAGTCCCTTTCCTAGAGTACCACGTGTCTACCGTTTCGATGAGGTTAGCTTCATACAGGTGGTCAAGATGGTACTTCGCGTTCTGGATTGACGTATCGATGGCCTCAGCGATGTCTGAGGCTGTCGCTGGTCCGTCGTCAAGCGTTGCCAGTATCTGCTGTGCAGTGTCCGAAGAAACCGCCTTGAGCACGTTGGTCGACTGTTCGTCGTCGACAGCGACGCTCGTCTGATCACGTGGCGTGTGATCGACGGACGTGTGGGATGAGAATGCCGTTGGCATCGGTGTTGTCAAACTGGTTACCGTCCGGTGTAGTTGATCACGCGGTCGTTGAGTTCGAGTGTCCCGTCGCGCCGATGGATATACGCGACCAGTAGCAGGCCACCGAGGACGGCGAAGCAGACAAAGACGAGTCCCTCTTCACCGATCCAGCGCGATGGCCCGATGATGTCGATGGCGAGGAGCTCGGGCGTCTTCTGTGAATGTCCCAGTCCGAATATTGCGCTTTGAGTGAAATTATAGAACACATGAAAGCCGATGCTGAGGGCGAGTTCCCCGGTCAGGACATATACACCACTCAGTACCAGTCCAGCGATCAGGTAGTACCCATATTGACTAAGATGCGTCACCTTCCCACCGTGTAGAAACGCGAACACGAGGGTACTCAGAGCCACAGCAAGGCCGACAGCAACCCACTTGGGAACGTATCCAGTCGATCCCTCAGCGAGGTTCTTCACCATCACACCACGCAGAACAAACTCTTCCCATGCGGCCGCAAAAGCAATATACCCGAACACGATTCCCATCGCAGGCAGGAATGGTAGGTCCCCGGACCCACGCATTACACCACCGAACGTAGCCCAGTCGGCGCCGAGTGCCACGACGAGGGCGCCACCGTTGATTGCAGTGGCGACGAGTCCACCGACGACAAACGAGCGCCACCAATCTCGATCGAACGAGAGGCCGAATCCACTCATGGGACGCCGGTCGATAATTCGTGTACTAAGAAGCACCGCGCCAATGAGAATGATGGCGATTCCAGTCAGTTCGAGGAGCTCTCGTATCGGGTGGATGAACCTGGCTCGGACTGTGGTCTGGAGGATTGCGAGGAGAAGAAAGGTAAGCACCGTCGGTAGGAGCGCACGGAGCGGCGCACGCAGGCGGCGTTGTTTGGCATTCCAGACCGGCCAGCAGAGTTGACGGATCCTCTCCGGGAGAGTAGTCGATAGGATCCGGACAACCGTTGATTGTAACGACATACCTGGCGCAAGTATCCGGATATACCTAGCATCCTAGGCACGACTTCCGACCCGGAAGCTGTGATGGGTTTTTTTACTATTACCCGGATCTGGCATGTACATGGGCGAGGACGACGATGCCGTCCTAGCGTTACTCGACGACGAGTACGCCCGAGCGATCCTCGCACACCTCACGATCGAACCTATGTCAGTTGATGACCTCTGTACGGCCTGTGAAATGTCCGATTCAACGGCCTACCGCCGTCTCGATCGGTTACATGACGCAGGCCTTGTGACCGAACGGCAGGAGTTCGATCCCGACGGCCATCATTACAAGCAGTACGTGGCCACCGTTGAGAACGTTACCGTCACGTTCACCGACGGGAGCTACGAGGTAGCCGTGTCACGCTCGACGGACCCTGCCGACCGGTTCACAGAGCTGTTTGAGGGGTTATCTTAAGATGCTCGTAGGGCAGGTGGAGACCACGGGGAGCGACCCACTCATCGCACTTGGCGTGCTTGCTCTCTCGGTGGTTTCGGTAGTGTTGTCGGTGACTATCGCCGCGGTGCTGATCCGTGGCTATCGTCGGTGGGGAGCTCATCGCGGGATGCTCTGGCTCGCGGTGGGGCTCATCTTCCTGATCACAGTGCCAGAACTGCTGCGTGTCGCGTTGCCGACGGCGACGGACATCGGGAGTAGCGGGCGTTCGATACTCGTCAGTGGCTGTGAATTAATCGGATTGGGAACAATACTGTGGACAGTGTACAGGGGTGAGATGCAATGATACTAATAAATTTACTGACGGTTGAACTGCTCAGTGTGGCATTGGTGACCCGTAGCGTAACTGCCGTTGTGGGGCTATTCGTCGCGACGCTGGCCTATCGTGGATACCGACGTAACGGCTCCACCAAGATGCGAGCGCTTGCCGTCGGCATCGCTTTACTAACCGCAGGGGTATACGTGGCAGTGATACTCGCAGATATGATCGGGGTGGAGAGCAGCATCGTCCTTCTGGTACGGGGTCTCGTGACAGTTATCGGCCTTTGTGTCGTATTGTATGCGATGGTCGTGGCATGATTTCTGGGAGAGAGGAGAACTGTTTCTGAGACCGGCCATCCGACTCCATACAGTTCACAGACCGATTCACGGCGAGAAATATATCACCACGTCCAGTACGTGAACCGCCTCGGGGTCAAGCCCCGAGACGATTCACAGTTTCCGTACCGCCGAAACTGTCGCAAAGAGCGTGAATATTCCACCGAGTACAGCCGCAATTATTGGCACATTAGTTGTTTGATTCTTCAAAAATGCATCACCCGGTTGAGACGGGGCAACATACGCAGTCGTCTGTATCCCCTCTTCGTACCCCTCGATGACTGATTCCGCTTCTGATCGCGTCTCGTACTCCTGTCCAATCTCAGCAGGATAGATCTTTGTCCCAGTATACTCGGTACCATTGTACACGTAATTAAAAGCAACAGTTGGATCGTAGTCGACACCTGGGCTTGACGACGTTCCACTGTCTGTCTCAACTGAGAGTTCAGTGATCGTTGCCTCAACTTCGACAGACTCTCGAACGGCCTCGGTCTGCTGAACGTAGTCATACCCGCCGTAGCTGACAATCGCTATGCCGATCAGCATGTACAGCAGTGCACCCTTGAGACTGTCTGGACCGTTGATATTCACGCCTAAATCATCAGCCATACTCTAATCACCCCTCGATCGCTTTTCGACAGATCCCCAGTTGGTTCTGGAGGATAGGGCCAATTTCGGCATGGTTCGTTCCCACAGCAAACCGCGGTACGCCAGCAGGAGTGGAGAGCAACGGTGGGCACATCGGTTTGGTATTCGGTGGCTTATCAGCCGGGTGGGAACTAAAACCTGTATATGGGCACAACCGACGACACGGGAATGCCTGTAAACGCGGAGGAATCCCGAGCGGTGGGAGCTTCAGGTTTACAGTCCAGTTAGTTGACTACCAGACCTTTCGGGCACGGGTAGTCCCACAGTGTCGGACTGGTGGACCGCTGGCCATGCCAAATGGCCGTTACCCCTATCCTCGGCCGTGTACGGCGTCCCAGTGTTGTTTTTGCCACGGGAACGCAGGCAGGCATCACCGGAGTTGGGGGTATCGTCTGACTCGCTTCGAGCAGCCCGCACAGACACACCCTTCGAGGATGTAGCGTTCACTGACTGCCCTTTCAGATACTGCCTCGTTACGCGGGCGGACCGGCCGCCTCTGAAGGACGGTTCGGAATCCGCTCCGTTCCGACCAATTCCTAGCTCCGGATAGATCGGCCTGTCAATTAAATCTCCGTATGTGAAACTCAAAACAGACGTTTGGCTAGTGGACTGCTTCCCACCATGTCGGCTTCATCACCTGCCTAAAGGTGGGTGTATTCGCCTTCTAGTCCCTATAAGCCTCAGTTCACGACACGACCCCCTGGATGTAGATGTGCGCGTAGGCGCTTGCCCACACGATCGAGAGTAGTTCACTGACACTTGATGAGATGACGCTCAAGACGGGGTTCAACGAGGCTAGACTCGTCCCCATCTCGGGGAAATATGTTGGGAGAAAGAGGCTGGCTGCACTTCCAACAGCGATCACTCCTATAAGCACGAATTTTCCTCGGTAGTTCGTCGTGATGCGCCAACTCACGCGGAACGATTTTAGAGGACCGTACTGGCCGATGACACACGCCTCAAGTGCGAACCAAAACTTGTACAGGAGAAACAGAAACGGCACGGCAAAGGTGATTCCACCGATCGCTGCAGCGACGGGGAAACTGATCATATCTACCGGCGTGGCGGGGAGCACACCGACAATAAGAAAGAGTGGTAGTGCCACGAAGAACGGAATTGTCATCACCAAAAACACGGTGAGAATGACGACGCCAACTAGTGATGGCGTCCGAGCGAGGCTTCGATGGAATCCCTCACGTCTCGTGACGGGCTCGCCGGTCAGTTCGCCGGCGACGATCGTTCCCACGTACGCACGGATCAAGATGATGAACGCAAACGCCGTCAGGACCTCAACCACGCCGATCACAGGTGTCGGAAGCACGTTGATACTGTCCGTTTCAAGCAGCCGTCTGGCCAAAATGATCACACCCGCGAAAACGACGATTGACGGATAGGATCGAAACAGGCGAACGGACCAGACTAACGAATCGAGAACGCTTCGACGAGTTGCGGGCCTCTCGATATTGCGGCAATCAAGACATCCACAGCCATCGACATCGTCTCGGGCCTTGATTGTCGGTACCACGCCACACCTAGTTGTGTCGCCAGCAGTAGAAGCTCTTCGGGCCGGTGTGTCGGTATGTTCGCTCATTCGGCAGTAATGAGCTGAGAGATTGATTCGCCGGCGGCAAGCAGGATCGACGGTGGACCAAGCAGTGAGGCGAAAGATTTGAACGCCCGTTTGAGACTCGGCCGATCGTCCTCAGTCCCGAGAAAGAGCAGTGTTGGGTCTTCAGAAACGACGTAGACGCTCATCTCTCGGCCTTTTTCTGAATAGCAGGTGTCTGTAACTTCGATCACGCCAGCCGCTTCGAGATTCTCCAAGTGGTAATGGACGTTTTGTACGCTCTGATCGAGCTGATCAGCGATCCGTGACGGCGTCGCCGGCGTTTCGTTGAGCAGTCGAAAGATCTCGTAAGCGGTCTCGGAGGACAATGCTTCGATCACGTCTCGCGTCCCATCATCGTCGAGACTCAGGACGGCCGGAGTATCGCTTCGTTCAACGGTAGCGTCAGTTTGTGTCGGGAGGATCCGTGACATAGGGTTTGGTTAGTTTTGGTGGGTGGCAATCGCGGGGATCTGATCCGTTCGGTGGCTGTTCGAAACTATCGCACGTAATTGTTGGTGGATGGTCATACTGAGCCCTGAGTATCAGTTGAGGCAGCGATTAATCGCATATAGTAGGCCGTGTACACCGTGTAGAAGTACGCGAAGCCGACCGCGGAAAGAGCGATCCCGATGGGGAGCAGGACAGCGATCGGAATCTCGAGCTCAATCGGTAATACGTCAGCTGGGCCAGCATCTGTCATCGTTAACTGGACCAAGTATTCGGGAATGAAGAAGACGTTCAGCAGGACGAGCCACGCCACGGAGAATCCAGTGACGCTTTTCAGATTCGAGCGAACGAGCCCAACACTTCTCCGGAACGCATCAGTAACGCTCTTGTTTTCGATGACAATCGCCGTGTCGTAAAACTGCACGAACATAATGACAACGAGGATCGACACCAGCCAAATAAGCACAGAGATGACGCCTGCGACGAACGCAGCCATCTCGTGAATCACGGTAAGCGCCATCGATCCGATACCGAGGATGAACCCGAGGAGCCCAAATCCGATCGCGGTTCCAAACACGAGTAGCACGAACACCACAGTTGCAAGGAGAAGCCGAAGGTAATGAGTCCGGGCTACAGTGAAAAAGTGAGTGAGAGATGCGTCTGTGCCGTCGATCGCAGCTCGGGCAGTGCCGATGAACCCGCCGATAACGAACGGGAAGACGATCAGCCAGGCGAGCGACACGCCTGCCGAGAGATATGGCGACTCGATGAAGTGATCGACGTATTGCAGCTGGCTGCCGGCCCCGACAAGAAGGCCGGCGACGAACAGGATCGGATTCGCGCGGAGGGCGGTGAATCCATCTTTGAATGCGGAGACGGTGACCATCGTATCTACGGGTTACCCCTGTCATATATTAGGTCGAACGGAGTATCAAAACCAGATTTAATTATTTGAGCCCTTCTACCGCCTGTTTCGCAGACACGACGCAAAGCACAGTTTCGATTTGAGTTATCGGGGTCTTGAAGCATTCCGCCCAGCGATAACTGGCTACTCGTGATACTACGTCAGTATCGTCTATTGTTCGACCAGTTCTGTGAGAGAGAACCGTTTCGAACCCCATCGATGAGCAGTAGACGTGGCACATGAGTGACCACTATACTCGACGGACATTGTTGACGACACTCGGGGCAGCGGGAGTCACGAGTGTTGCTGGCTGTCTCTCGTCAGGTAGTAGTCGCTTTCGGTTGAGTGCATATCCGACAGAGAATCCGTACGAGGCGTTCCTACTGACAGATCCAGCGGGACACCGAGCCCAATTCCCTATCGATTACCCTGACGAGTACAAGCGTGCCGTCTATGACGAACTGCTTGCGAGTGGCTCGGTTACGGTGCTGAACTACCAGTTGGCCCACGAGTACGAGTTCGGCTCCGAGCAACGGGAACGCCCTCAGTTCGCTACGGACGGCGATCGGTACTACCGGATCCATGTCGAGACGGTTCGTACTGTCGAACGAGACTGGTGGGAATTCTACCTCGACTTACAGGATACGGAACAGTCCGACAGTACTGATCCGGTAACAGTACCGGTCACGTCACTGTCCGATCGTGACCAGCAGATACTCCAGCAAGCGATGGAAGCCGCAGCGGCGGATCGAGATCCGGCGATCGATGTCGGTGATCAGAAGCCTGGTTCACGCGGCGTCACGTATCACCACCACCTCGACACCGAAGCAAGCGATCTCGTCCCATCACCGCCGTTCGAGTATCTGCAACACAACGACCATTTATTCCAGGCACGAGCCGAGCAGAATACCATCCCCGTGACCGAACAAACGTTCACAGCCGAGCAGGTCGGGAGATCACGATCTGAATACGAGCAACACGTCCGCGACACCGTTCTCGAAGTCGACTTTTCCACAGTCTCGCTCTCAAGCGAGGCGACGGACGTACTCGACACGGCAACGGACGGACGACCAGTCTCGGGGTTCTATGAAGAGTCGCCGCCGATGTCGGACGGCCTCGGCGAAGTTCTCACGCAGCTCAACGCTGCCGACCACGTGAACGAACACGGTGACTACGGGGAGTACACGACGTTTCCGAACATGCACGCGATCTACGGCGGGAGTTGGTACGAGTTCGAACTGGCCGTCTACCCGTGAGACAATAAAGTACCTGTTTGAGTAATCACATATACTTAGTCGTTCTCGGTGTAACGTACGCTCATGTCCGATCACCTTTCCCGTGGGCTCTTCGGTCTCTCGGTCGTTGCCGGTATCTGCTGGACCGTTAAGCTACTGCGGCACCAC
>Ga0209965_1000210_pt1 | contig 21119 bp, 22 predicted proteins | sample SalPon2_B_H2O_MG_FD_185707 | JGI IMG/M metagenome (GOLD analysis project Ga0209965, IMG submission 185707) | Salt pond water microbial communities from South San Francisco under conditions of wetland restoration - Salt Pond MetaG R2_B_H2O_MG... | ecosystem: Environmental > Aquatic > Non-marine...
GCCGTGACGCTGCAGGCACATCCCGACAACGACGCCGCACTCGCGTTGTACGACGCGTGTGGGTTCACCGTCGTTGGCCGACGATCCGACGCGTACGCGGACGGCGACGCCCTCGTGTTGCGACGGGAGTGACACAAGGCCTATTCGCCGGGGGTGTCTGCCGGATGGTATGACCGAATCAACGGCGAACGGGGACGTTGCGGTCGAGTTCGGCGAGGACGGACTCGTTCCAGCGATCGCCCAGGACGCAGACAGCGGCGAGGTGTTGATGTTGGCGTACGTCTCGCCGGAGGCGCTCGCCCGAACGCAAGAGACGGGCGAGGCGCACTACTACTCCCGATCGCGAGCGGAGCTGTGGCACAAAGGCGGCACGTCCGGCCACACCCAAACCGTCGAGGAGATCCGGGTCGACTGTGATGCCGATACCCTGCTGTATCTTGTCGACCAAGCCGGCGGAGCGTGTCACACGGGCCACCGGTCGTGTTTCTACCGAACGGTCGACGGAGAGGCGGTCGGCGAGCGTGTCTTCGACCCCGACGAGGTGTACTGATGGTCGGCGCGGACGGCTCAACAGTAGACGGGGAGTCGTCGGGGGGAAGCGATGCCGTGGAGATTCGGCACGCTGGTGAGGCGGCCGCGGTGCTCCGCGAGCGATACGATGAGTTGTGTGCGATCGACGACCAGATCGAGACGATCGGTGAGGCGCGCGTCGAGGCCGCTGCGGACGCGTACCGCGAAGCACACCGGGTACTCGACCAGTACGCAGAGGACGCGGTCGGCACCGGCGACTTCGGCTCGTACCTCGAGTTCGAGGGTCGGTTCGCCGACGCGGTGGCCGTCGACGCAGATGCGTTCGCGGCCAACGCATTTGCGGCCGCCGACGAGGCGGTCGACAAGCGTCGGCTCACCGAGCGCGACTTCGCCGCCGCCCGCGAGGCGCTCGAACCCGCAGGCGAGGCCGTCGCTCTCCTCGAAGAGCGCGAAAAAACGGTCTCGGCGTTCCGTGAGGCCCGAAAGGCCGCAGAAGACGCCCGGAAAGCCCTCGTCGACCGGCTCGAGGAACTCCGCGCGGCTGCGGCGATGGCCGACGCCGACGTCGATGCCGACCTCGGTCGGCTTCGTGAACCGATCGACACGTACAACGAGTCGGTCCAGGCGGCCTTCGAGTCGGCGCTTCGAGAGCGGTCTGCACGGGAGCTGTTCGATTTTCTAAAGCGCGCAGACGCAACGCCGTTCGTAGACATCGATCTCCCACCTGCTGATCTCCGGTCGTACGTCGATGAGCACGACGCAGGCACAGAGCCGATCCCGACGCTGCTCGAGTACGCAGCGTACTCGAACTCGAAGCTGGACCACTACGTGGCGGACCCGGGGGCGCTCCGAACCGCCGTGGCCGTCCATCGAACGTTTCTCGACCGGATCGATGCCGATCCGCTGAAACTTTCGTGGCCGCCGGCGCCGGGCGAGGAGCTGCCCTACGAGATAGACGAACTGATCCCGCTGGTTTCGCGGATCGCCGACGACGAGACTGTCGCGACCCTCCGAGAACTTCGGGAATTCGCGCGCACCGACGAGTACGACCGGCTCCGTCGTGCCGCGGCGGTTCGTGACGACCTCGACGATCGAGAGTACGAGCTGATCGCTGCCGGCGCCATCGACGACCGGCTCGCAGACGCCGAGCAGACGCTCGAGATCCTCAATGCGGTGCTCGAAGAGACCGAACGCGGGTGAGCAACGATAGCGACCGCAAGTGCGAGATGCACGTCGATCGTGAGGATTCGGACTCCGCACCGACCGCGGGGATTTAGGTCTCGTGGCGACCGAAACGAGCTATGACCCGATTCGACGCCGCGACCGAGACCGAGCGGCTGGCGCTGTACGCGGAGGCGGCGACGGCCCACCGAGCCCGGTCGAGTGACGTGATGACCGTCGACGTCGACCCCGACAGCGATGGCACCGACGGCGGCGAAATCCCGCCGTGGATCCAGCTCGCCGGTACCGAGCTCGTTATGGACTGCACCGACGACGAGCTCGACCGGCTGAAGACGCTACTCGGTGCATTTCCGGAGTTTCGAATCGACGAGCTCATCACACCCGAATCGGCCGAAGGAACCCACGTCGTCGTCACCGCGCGGTCGGACGCGAATCGCGTCGCCGGATTCATCGAACGCGCATTTCAGGAGGTGTACGTGCTTGAGGCGGGCTACAAGGCGTGGGTGACCGCGGTGTGAGACACGCAGTTCACGAATCCGTAATTTAATGTCGAGCGCGACCGCCCCGTTGGGTATGACACTCGAAAAAGACGTGTCGTGTCCGTCCTGTGGCGAGACGCGGTCGTTTTACCGAACCGCCGCGATGACGCTGCACCTCGGCGAGAAGACGAAGTGGCGGTGTCCGTCGTGTGGCTACGGTTTCGTCGAAATCGACGGCATCGACACGCTACCGGCGTGAGGGCCGACAGGCGCCTATAAGTTCGCGTTGCCCGACCCGCCGTCGACGACGATCGACTGTCCGGTGATGTAGCCGGCCTTCGGCGACGAGAGGAACGCGACAGTGTTCCCGAGCTCCATTGGGTCGCCGATGCGCTCGAGCGGGACGCCCTCGCCGTAGGCCGCGAGTCCCTCCTCGTAGGAATCGTACTCGCCGCGGTCGACCGCCTGCTCGACGAGGTCTTCGATCCGGCTCGTCTCGTGTGGGCCGGGGAGGACGGCATTCACGCGGACATCGGGACCAAGCTCCGTCGCCAGCGTCTTTTCGAGACCGATAACGCTCATGCGAACCGCGTTCGAGAGCACCAGTCCGTCAATCGCCTCTTTTACCGACCGCGAGGTGATGTTCACGATGGTGCCGCCCCCGTCGGCCTGCAGCGGCTCGGCGGCCGCCCGACAGAGTCGGACGACACTCATCACGAGGAGGTCGTACGCGTGGTACCAGTCGTCGTCGTCGGTCCCGAGGAACGGGCCGGACGGTGGGCCGCCGGCGGACGTCACGAGATGGTCGAGTCGACCGAACTCGTCGAGCGTCTCCTCTACGAGGCCGACGACGTCCTCCTCGACGGTGAGGTCGCCCTGGACCGGGTGGACACGGGCGTCACCGGTCGCCTCCTCGCGGAGCGCCTCAGCGGCCGCCTCGAGTCGCTCCTCGTCGCGACCATTGATCACGACGGAGGCACCGTCGCGAACGAGCGCCGTCGCGGCCGCGTTCCCGAGACCGTCGCTCGATGCTGTCGTCAGTGCAACGTTGCCAGCGATGTCTAAGTCCATACGACGTCCTCTGCACCCGATGATTTAATCATTAGCGACTCGGCATCGGGAGCCGGCGACCGCGGGTTTATACGAGTGGGCTCGGAGGTCCGCACATGCGAGACAGCCATGGTGGGTGAAGCACGCACACCGGACAGCGATGTTGGTCCGCTCGACGGGGTCACCGTGCTCGATGCGTCCCGCGTGCTGGTGGGGCCGTTCTGTACGATGCAACTCGGCGACCTCGGCGCGGACGTGATCAAACTCGAACGTCCCGGGGTCGGCGACCAGACCCGAACGTGGGTCCCCCCAGCGTTCGGCGAGGGAGACGACGCCGAAAGCGCGTACTACAGCAGCGTCAACCGCAACAAGCGCTCGGTGGTGTTGAACCTCGCGAGTGAGGCGGGACGCGACGTGTTTCGTGATCTCGCGCGCGAAGCCGACATCGTCGTCGAGAACTTCCGCGTCGGCAAGACCGCCGAGTGGGGACTTGACTACCCGGACCTCGTCGAAGAGAATCCCGGACTCATCTACTGCGGGCTCTCCGGGTACGGCGAGTGGGGACCGGACCGCGACGCACCCGCCTACGACATCGTGATGCAGGCGAAGGGCGGATTGATGTCGATCACGGGCGTCGAAGACGGCCCACCGGTGCGGATCGGCGTTGCGCTCGCCGACATCGGCGCCGGGATGTACGCTACCCAGGCGATCCTAGCCGCACTACTCGAGCGCGAGCTCGGTGACGGCACCGGCCAGAAAATTGATGTGAGCCTGCTCGATGGGCAGGCAGCCTGGATGAGCTACATGGCTGCGAACTACTTCGCGAGCGGTGACCCACCGGGTCGCATGGGGAGTAAACACCCGAACATTGCACCCTACCAGGCGTACGAGACCGAAGACGACTACGTCGTCGTCGGCTGTTCGGCCGACTCATTTTGGCCGCGGCTGTGTGAGGCGCTTGACCGGCCCGACCTGCTCGCTGACGAGCGCTTCGAGATCAACGAAAAGCGGGTGCGCAACCGCGAGGCGCTCGACGAGGCGCTCGAAGCCGAGTTTGCGGCGATGTCAACCGACGAGGCGGTCGAGACGCTCACTAGCCACGACGTGCCCGCGAGTCACGTCCGCGACATGGAGGAGTTGTTCGACGACCCCCAGATCGAGGCGCGAGACATGCGTGTCACGATGGACCATCCGACCGCCGGCACGATCGAGGTGCCCGGTTCGCCGATGAAGTTCTCGCGGACTCCGGTGACGATGCGTCGACACCCGCCGACGTTCGGCGAGCACACGACCGAGGTCCTCGGCGAGTACGGCTACGACGACGCGGACCTGCGGCGACTCGCCGAATCGGACGTGATTCCGGAGCCGTCGGAGTGAGTGGCGTCGTCGCCGGGTAAGTGCGGTCGACGACGAGACCGGAACCACTACCACCGTCGCGGGCAACCGCTCGCGCATGCAACTCGGAGTCGTCGGGCTCGGCCGGATGGGACAGATAGTTGTCGAGCGAACGCTCGAAGCGGGCCACGAGGTCGTCGCGTTCGACCTCGATGCAGAAGCGACCGCCAGGGCCGCTGCGGCAGGCGCCGACCCCGCCGACTCGGTGCGCGACCTCTGTGACCGGCTGGGGACAGACAAGCGGATCTGGCTCATGGTGCCCGCCGGTGACGCCGTCGACGCCACGCTTGCGGACCTCGAGCCGCACCTCACGGCCGACGACGTCGTCGTCGACGGCGGTAACTCACACTTCGAGGCGTCAGTTCGCCGGGCTGAGTCGACGACCGCCGCTTATCTCGACTGTGGTACCTCCGGGGGACCCGCCAGCGCCGAGGCGGGGTTCTCGCTCATGGTCGGCGGGCCCGCGGCCGCCTACGAGACGTTGGTGCCCGTCTTCGATGCGGTTGCGACCGGTCCGGACGGCCACGACCGAATGGGGCCGTCGGGTGCCGGTCACTACGTGAAGATGGTTCACAACGGGGTCGAGTACGCACTGATGCAAGCGTACGGCGAGGGGTTCGAGCTGCTCGCCGACGGGCGGTACGACCTCGACCTCGAGGCGGTCGCCCGGACGTGGAACAACGGCGCAGTGATTCGGTCGTGGCTGCTTGAACTGTGCGAGGAGGCGTTTCACGAGGAGGGCAGCGACCTCGGCGACGTCGCTGATCACGTTGCCGGTGGGTCGACCGGGACGTGGACGGTCCGGGAGGCGCTTGAACAGGACGTTCCCGTGCCGCTTATCTACGGGGCGCTCGCTGAGCGGTTCGACTCGCGGAACGAGGGTCGGTTCTCCCGGCGGCTCGCCAACCGGCTGCGATACGGATTCGGTCGTCACGAGGTCGCACGCACCGAGTGATCGATTCCTCGGAGTGACGCCTGGGTCGGGTGACGTATTCACTCGGTGCATCGACGCTCACCGTGGAACAGCCTTCACCACGGACTCGCTTGTGGACCGTGTTGCGGGCGCGGAACCCAACACGATGCCGTGACACACGGGCGCCAATTTCAGCCACACCCTCCCCAATACGTGTGTGCGGGTGCCGCTGTGATCAACACGATCACGCGACACACAGGCGCCAATTTCAGCCACACCCTCCCCAACCGATTCGCGAGTCGCCGGCGGCGACTCGCTCATCCCTCGCACGCGCTCGCGAGCACGCCTTCGGCGGCCCGCGAGGCGCGCGCCACTGTACGAAGGGAGCTAGAAGAGGGAGATCATCTTTGGGCGAGAAACGCTTATGTGGTACCGTGGTAGAGTTTGTCATGCACAGAATGTTCGAACGATTTTCGAGCGGGTACTACCTGGGCGAACTGTACGTGGAACCACATGATGGCGACCGCGCCGTCATCCAGCGAGCCGATCACGAGCGGGTAAACGAGCAGCTCTATGCGGATGGGGAAGGGATCACGCGACTCGACGCACCGCTCGTGATGAAAGTGGGCACCGGTCATGTTCCCGTCGGAGCCGACGACGGAGTTCCAAGCGGCACACTCGCGATTCCACGACAGCTCGCTCCGGACGATGGCCTCCCATCAAAACGCGGCGTCCTCCTCGCCGACGCCGACCGAGCGAAGCGACTCCTCCGCTGGGAGGGGTGGGAACCGGGCGTCGACGCGTGATGACCGTCGGGTCGCCCTGTTCGATGGCGACGAGGCTTTGCGCCCGGAGCTCCATGGGCGCACATGATCGACCGGCTCCTCGGCCGCGCTGAGCTCAAAGCGCGCATCACCGAGCTCGAATCGGAAAACCATCACCTCGAGCGGCGCGTCGAAGCCGAATCCGAACGCCGATCCGACGCCGTTGCAGACCGCCAGCGCGCGGAGGCCCGCGTCAACCGCCTCGAAGACCGGATCGCGTCGCTCGAGGACCGGGTCGAGCGCGCCGAGCGCGATGAACGCTCGGTGTCGTTCCGTCACACGACGGCCGCGTTTGGACCGAAGGTAGCCGACGTACTCGGGCGACTGCGAGGCGTCGAAAGCGACGATCCAGAGGGTGTCCTCACCGCCTTCGTCCCGAGTGACGACGCTCTCCCCAAATCGGTCCGTGACCACTTTGGCGACCGTAGCCAGCTGGTCCGCCGAGCTGCACCGGCGGTCGTGGTGGCCGACGATACCGATGCGATGAGCGTTGCACTCTCCACCCCACTGCCGCCAGAGCCGTTTGACCGCTGGGCCGCTCGCCCGCGACTGCCCGCGGACTGGTTCCGGCCGACCGGGCGGTTCGCGTTCGCAGTGGTGCGCTCTGACACCTTCGCCTGCGGTGTGTATGAGGCGAATGAACGTGTTGATTTCGAGGGAGTTACTACCGACGTCAAATCTGCACACTCGAAGGGTGGCTTCTCTCAGGGCCGGTTCGAACGCCGGCGAGACGATCAGATAGCCGAACACCTCGAGGAAGCGCGGTCGGTCCTCGCGGACACGACCGACGTCGATCGAACGATCGTCGTCGGCGAGCGAAGCGTCTTGGGGGAGGTGCGTGATCTCGCCGATCACACCGACGTGACTGACGCGACTGGGACACCAGCGGAGGCGCTTACCGATGCCTTCCGCGACTTCTGGACGGTACGGGTGCAGGCGTTGTGAGAGAGGTATTCACACGGAACACCCCATTGGCGACCACGGGTCAGCTATCGCCGTCGACGAGCGAGGAGGGCAGCCGCGAGAACGGCCACACTAGCCAGCGGTACACTGAACCCGGACGTGTCGTCTGTGGTTTCATCTGATGGCGCCGACTCAGACGTCGCCTCAGTTCCGTCATCAGCGCTGGTCGTCTCGTCCGTCGACGCGGACCCACTCGGCACTTGGTCCGTTGTCGCTGTCAGAGCCAACACGGTGTCAGTCTGTGATTGAAGCGTGTCGGCTTGCGTATCGATTTCGGCCGCAGTCGACTCGGCAGCGTCCGTCGCAGCCTGCTGGTCGTCGACCGCGGCCAGTACGTCATTTGCGGCCGTGATCTGCTCGTCGACGATCGTCTGGTAGCTATTCACGGTTGACGGCTGGACTTCCGGCTCGTCGGTCGTGTCGACCGCAGCGACGGTGAACAGCCCGCGGTCTGCGCGTTGTGTCTGGCCGTTCGACTGCCTATCGCCGAAGCGACGGGCGGTCTGTCGCTGTGTGCGAAGGTTCGTCTGGAGCGTCGCGGTGAGGCGATCAGCGGCTCGCAGGTGCACACGAAAAGCGGTGTAATTCTCCGGTGGCGTTCGCAGCCGCTCGAGTGTTTGGTTTTGTGCCCGGAGCTGTTCGCGAAGCGCCTCCATCGTCTGGGCACGGTCTCGAGTCGAACCGTTCTCGAGTTCGTCGACGAGTGCTTGTGTTTGGTTCAGCTGTGTACGGAGCGTGGCGTACGTCTGGTTTTGTCGTCGATGCTGCTCGCGAAGGGCGGCGAGCGTCTGGTTGCTCTGTGTGAGGCGCGTCCGAAGGTGGTCGGCAGTCGCTTCCTGTTCGTCGACGTGCCGACGAAGCCTGGACGCGGTGTCCCGACCGTTCCGTGAACTGGCCTGCTCGCCGAGCGTCGTAGCGAGCCGACGCTGCTCGCGACCGCGACGCTGGAGACGTTCGGTGGCATCTTCGGCCAGCCGATGGGCCTCAAGAAGTCGCCGGTGTGTGCGGTTTTGTTGCCGGAGCAGCTCGCCAACGTCGTGGAGCGTCTCGTTGCGCTGACGCAACTGCTCACGGAGTTGTGTAACCGTGGCGTTCGAGACGGTCTGATTCGTCGGGACTCCCGACTCATTCGACGTGTTCGTTGTGTTCGACGCGTTCGTTGTATTCGACGCGTTCGTTGTGTTCGTCGGCTGTACGGTGGCGGGTGGTCCATCGTTCGAAGCCGCAGATACGACCGCGCCCGCCGGCATGGCTGCCACCGAGACCGACGAGACGAGTACCAACGACAGGACGATTACGCGTGCTTGCGTCGAGAACATGCCAGCTTACTGTTGTTGTTGCAACAAGGTAGTGATCGGAGATAGTTTTCACCCGACAACAAAAACACTGAGACGACCGGTGCGTGCTCACAGGCCCAATCATCTTTAGGTAATACCGACACAGAGGTGGTATGAGACGGGCACAGACAATCCGGATCGGCCGCCTTGCTGCCGTGGCGCTCCTCTGTGGGCTCCTTCTACTCGGCGGCGGAGTGACCGGCGTCGAGCCGGCGACGGGAGGCGCTGGCAACACGGAACACTCAACAGCGGCTCCTTCGGTCGAGAACACGGCCGCGATGCGTCCACTCACGCCGGGTCCGGCCACCGCGAGCCCGTTCAATGCCACCGCCCGTCGGCCACCTGATCACGTGTCGAGGGCTGCCGTCGACGACGGCGACCAGACAGCGCAGACGGATACGGCCGAGGACACGATTCGAGTCCGACACGAACTGACGCCGACTGACGAGCCAGGAACCGTGCGTGTCGTCACCCGTGCCCGGCAGATTCCAGATCGGATCACATCGCTACGACTCACGCTTGCGAGTCCGACCGATGGCAGCGTACGACCCAATGGGTTCGAGCGGATCGAGCGGACCGCAGACGAAACCACGTGGGCGTGGGACGGAGAGACAACACGGCCGTCACTAACCTACGTCATGGTGGCAAACGAGACGATAGATGATCCGGTCGGTCCAGCATCGTCGGTGCCGGGCGATTATGCGGGGTCGACGGCAGTCGGCGCATCCGCTGTCGGTGAGTCCTCCGTGGGTGAGTCCTCCGTGGGTGAGCCTCGTGCCGCACCGAATTCTCACTCCGATACGATCGCCACGGGCGGGACCTACCGATTCGTCGATACCGGCGAGTGGGGTATCGTTCGCACACCGCGCGTCGGCGTCACCGGGCGGTACGTCGGTCGCGGTGAGATCCGAGTCGATCGAGAGAGTCGCGTGAACGGCGACGGCATCGCTTCGGCGTCCATCGCGGTGCTCGGACCCTACGAAGCACACACCGGGTCAGGACTGACCGGGAGCTATCGGCTGATCGTGCCCGATGCGGCCACCCTTGAGCCGTCGCCGGCAGCCGTCTTCGAGTCGTTCGCGAACGCCGAGCGAACCCTCCGAGTTGGCTCACCCAACGAAGCGGTCTTCGCCGTCGCTGCGCCCACGACGGCCGGTGTTTCGTGGGGCGTCCGTGGGTCACAGGTCGGTTCGGCTGACCTCTGGGTGCGTGATATGGAGCCGACGGCGTCTGCCGACGACGTCTGGACCCACGAGTACGTTCACACGCGACAGACGTATCGTGCGGAGCCGAGTGCGCGCTGGATCACCGAAGCGACGGCGACGTACTACGCCGCGCTCTTCGCCTTCGAGCGAGGGGCAGTCGACTTCGACGCATTCGAGCGTGTGCTCGCGAGAGGTACCCGCGAGCCAGACGCCACGGCGATACTCACCGACCCGAACACATGGCGCGTGGAGACACCGTATACGAAAGGCGCGCTCGTCGCCGGGGAGCTCGACCGGCAGATCCGGCTCGCAAGCGACGGACAGGCCTCTTTCGTCACCGTCGTCCGCGATCTCAACGAGGCTCCAACCCCCGTAACCGACGAGATGGTTCTCGACGCGGTCGAGTCAGCGGCGGGTGCGAGTGGTGATCGGGCGGCCGCAGCGGCGGTTCGCGAGGAGGCGCGCCGACTGACAGACACGAAGGCGGCAGCGACGCCGTGGGACCGGCGCGACCATGCCGACGCCTTCGGTGAGACGCCAGCGCTTGTCGGGTATCGGATCGCAGACGAGGGCGTGCAGGCAACTGGACCGTACCGAAACCGAACCGTGGCACAGGGCCCGGTACAACTCGTCCCGGGTGAGACACTCGTGGTGCCGGTCACGATCTCGAACACCGGCGGGCGGGCAGGATCCTACGAGGTGTCGCTGACGGTTGACGACCAGACAGTAGCGACCCGGACCGGGCGGCTCGATCCCGGTGTCGAAACCGCGGCCCAACTCGAGTATCGTTTTACCAGGGCAGGCGAGCACACCGTCCGCGTCGCCGGTGAGACGATGACTGTCGTCGTCACCGAGCCGGCACCCGTTCTGGTTCGCGACGTTACGACCGATCGAGACGAGCTCACCGCTGGTGAGTCGGTTCAGGTAACGGCCCGAGTCGGGTCAGACGCGCTTATCCCGGCAAACTCGACGATCGTCGTCCAAGTGGACGGCGAGAGCGTGGCGACTCGCACGGTTCGGCTCGATACTGGGGAAGCGACGACCATCGAGTGGGAACTACCGATCGACCCGGGTGGGGTCATCGATGATCCCCGGCCCGTCACCATTCGAGTGCTCGGGCCAGAGGGTGCAGCGGAGACGACGGTGACTGTCGCGTCGAATACAACTGAACCCGGCTCGGCCGCGGGCGAGGAGGGCACCGACCCCGACGACGGAGCAGTGTCAACGCCGGGATTCGGGCCGATCGTCGCGATCGTCGCGCTCCTCGCGGCTGCACAGCTTGCCCGCCGACGGGAGGGACCGCAGTGAGTGCGCCGACAGTCAAAACGGCGCGTCCGGTCCCTCTGCTGGCGTGTCCGGAGCGGGCGATGCCACCATATCGTGTCCCTGTTGTTCCCAGGCTTCGACACCGCCGTGTAGGCTCTCGACTGTGGCGTCTGTCGTCCCCTGATAGCTGGCGATGAGTTGGGCGGCCTGCCGGCTGGAGATCCCATGTGGACACACGGTCACGATATGGTCGGCACCGGTCAACTCATCGACACGCGTCGTCAGCTGCGGGAACGGAATCGACTCGCTCTCTGGGAGATGGCCGCGGTCAAACGCCCGCTCGCTGCGAATATCGACGATCCGAAGTTCGACGTCATCGCTGTCGTGCGCGAGCAGTGTGGCCAGCTCTGGTGGAGATATCTCGCCGTCCATTAGGGGAGCGGACAGAGGCTTGCGGTGAGCACCGCTCGCTCGTCGGTCTCGTTGCGGGCGCCATGGACCACGCCGCGAGCGTTGTACACGACGGCAGGCGCGGCGAGTTGCTCTGTGTCGCCGTCACGAACGATCGTCGGCTCTCCCTCCAGTACGTGGAACACATTCGTCGCGTCTGCGTGCTCATGCGGGTCGATTTCGCCGCCGGGCCCGAGAATGAAGGCTTTCACCAGGACGTCATCGGAGACGGCGAGCTCTGCGGTGGCGACCTCACCGCGCCCCGGGGAGTGGTCGTCGATGGCTTCTGCGTATCGGTCGAGCGTCATGTTGAGACGCTCGTGGCGCGAGTGGTAAAACGCGTCGGCCGAGGATGAAACTCACATTCGTGTCTCACAGCGGCACCGAGTCGACGTGGTCGGCGATCGCCTTGGTGACCCGATGTGGATACTCGTGCACCACCCAGTGGGTCGCCTCGTCGATCGTGTGCAAGCGGCCGTCCACGCAGTAATCGACGCTCTCACCGGCGAGTCGTTTTTCCAGGAATTGGTCACGCGCACCCCAGATCACGAGGGTCGGAACCTCGACGCGAGTGGTGGCTGGGTGCGGGCGATCGCGAACGATCGCTCGATACCAGTTCACCATCGCCTCGAACGCGCCCGGCCGATCCCACGCCCGACGGTACCGGCGAAGGTCATCTTCGGAGAACGTCCCCGGCGCACTCGTCTCTTGGAGACTACGCGTCGCGAGCCGCCAGTTGCCGGCCCGGGCGACGGCTTCGGGGAGCCGCGGGAGCTGGAAGGCGAGGACGTACCAGCTTTTGAGCCGCTGGTCCCACGAGCCGCGAAGCGCTCGCTCGAAGACCGTTGGGTGCGGGACGTTGACGGCGACGAACGCCGACAGCCGGTCTGGGTGGTGGATCGCAAGCCACCACCCCACGGCCGCACCCCAGTCGTGTCCGGCGACGGCGGCCGTCTCGCGGTCGTAAGCGTCGACCAGCCCGACCACGTCGCGGGCGAGTTCGTCGATGTGGTAGTCGGTGACGCCGGGCGGCTTCGCTGACAGGTTGTAGCCGCGCTGGTCTGGCACGACGACCCGGTACCCCGCGTTCGCGAGCGGCGCGATTGTCTCGTGCCAGCCGTACCAGAACTCCGGAAAGCCGTGGAGCAGCACCAGCAGTGGCCCGTCTTCTGGACCCGCCTCAACGACGTGTAGCCGGACACCGTTCGTCTCGATCAGTCGCGAACTGGCCGATATCGACTCGGGGATCTCGTCGGCTGGGATCATCGAGTCCGACATGGGTGCGCGCGAATCGTCCATACGAGAATTTGAGCAGGCCGGCAGACAAATACCTACGTCTCCGTGGGCCTGCAGATCGTCGGATTCACACGGTGAGTCGGCTCGAACGGGGGAGTGATCCGGGAGAGCGTCAGCACACGCACAGAAATTCCACTGCCTAACGCCCGTGAGGTAGTAAACGTCTTATACGTTGATTTCACACGGTATTTTGAGGAGTGTTATCACGTGAGTATCGCTGACACGTACGGCCGATACCGTCAAACCCTGGCCGGAGATCCGCTCGCCATCGGGGTCGCGCTGGTCGTCCTCTGGATGGTCCTCTCTCTCGTGAGCGGACTACTGACCGGGGGGGTCCAAGTGAGCAGCCTCGCGTCTCTCGTCTGGGACGGGCTGCTCCGGGGACTGATCATCGGGCTGGCGGGTATCGGACTATCGATGACGTACAGTATTCTCAACTTCGCGAACTTCGCACACGGCGACTACCTCACGAGTGGCGCGTTCGCCGGCATGGCGACGAGCTACCTCATCGCCGGAATCAGCGAGAACAGCATCGGACCGCTCTTGCTCGTCGGTGCCGGCGGCTCGGTGTTCGGCGGCGCACTCGGGATCGGTGTCACCACAGCCCCGCTCGCCGTGCTTTTAGGCGCACTCGTCGCCGGCGGGTTTGCGGTCGTACTCGCGCTCGCGATCGACCGCATTGCGTACCGACCAATCCGCGACGAGAGCGGTATCGCGCTGCTCATCACCAGTATCGGGGTCGCGTTTGCGCTCCGGTACCTGATCCAGTTCGTCTTCGGCGCCGGGGTTCGCGGGACGACCGCAGCGGGGTCGGTTCCACGGGTGAACGTCCCGATGTTCGACGGCACCGTTCGAATCACGGCACACGACATTGCCCTCGTGGTCGTCGCCGTCGGCCTCATGCTCGGGGTCCACTTGTTGTTACAGCGGACCAAACTCGGCAAGGCGATGCGGGCGATGTCCGACAACGAGGACCTCGCACAGATCACCGGCATCCCGACCGAACAGGTCATTCGGACCACGTGGATCGTCGGGGGCGGACTGACCGGGGTCGCCGGGTACATGTTCGTCCTCTGGAAGGGGACGCTCGGGTTCAACGACGGCTGGCTGTTGTTGTTGCTCGTGTTTGCTGCGGTGATCCTCGGCGGTATCGGCTCCATTTACGGCGCGATTGGCGGCGGTATCGTCATCGGCCTCACCGCCTCTGTCTCCGTCATCTGGATCCCGTCCGAGTTCGGCCGTGCCGCGGCGTTCCTCGTCATGATCGTCATCTTACTGTTCAAGCCTGAAGGAATCTTCAGCGGGAGGACAACAGCATGAGCGACGCCGACGCCGACGCCGGCGGCTGGTTCGACGCGCTCTTCGACCGGGACCTGCCACTCGTGCTCGCGGTGCTCGCAGTTATTTACGTCGCATACGTGCTCGCAGGGGTAGCCTTCGGCTATGAACTCCGCGGGCAGTTGAACTCCATCGCAAACCTCACCTTCTACGTCGGCGTGTTCGGAATGCTTGCGCTGGCGTTGAACCTCCACTGGGGGTACACTGGCCTGTTCAACATCGGTATCGTCGGGTTCATGGGCATCGGCATCTACGTGACCGCGCTCGTCTCGAAGCCGCCGGTCGCCGAGGGCGGTGCCGCACAGGTCGGTGGCTTCGGGCTCCCGCTTAGCGTCGGCATCCTCGCCGGCGTGCTCGTCGCCGGGTTATTCGGTCTGCTCGTTGCGCTTCCCGCGTTGCGACTCCGAGCCGACTACCTCGCTATCGTCACGGTCGCGTTCTCTGAGATCATCCGATTCACGATGATGTCGCGGACGTTCCAGTCGGTCGAGGTGCCGGCAGCGCTCGGGCTACGCGCCGACACGGTCGGGCTCGGCGGCGGCGGCGGCCTCATCTTGAACTACACCGACCCGCTTGAGGCACTGCTTCGCGCGTTCTTCTTGTGGGATCCGTATCTCGCGTTCCTCGACGTCGTCCAGCAAACGCTCATCCCGAACAACCCGAAGCCGGTCGTCGATGGGCTCCTGTACGGAGTCATGCTGCTCATCGGCGTGTTCGCGTTCTACGTGTTGCTTACGCGGCTCGGGCGCTCGCCGTTCGGGCGCGTGCTGAAAGCGATCCGCGAGGATGAAGACGTCGCAAACGCCCTGGGGAAGGATACGGACCGATTCAAGCTCACTGCGTTCGTGCTTGGGGCGGCGCTTATGGGATTCGGCGGGATCCTGTGGTACTCGAGCCGCGGGAGCATCACCCCGCCGTCGTTTCGGCCAAACATCACCTTCTTCATTTGGATCGCGCTCATCATCGGCGGCGCAGGCTCGAACACCGGCAGCTTCCTTGGGGGAGCGATCTTCGCTGGGCTGTTGTACGAGGGGCCGCGGTACGTGAAAAACCTCGTTGAGGCCGCCTTTGAGCTCGGCGACGCGCCGCGAAACTTCGGCGAGGCGATGGCGGGATTCGCCTCGCTCGACCCGATGCCATTCGTCCTCTACACGCTCGACAGCGTCAGTCAGCTCCGGCTCGTGATCATGGGCGTGGTGTTAGTGTGGCTCATGCACAACCGGCCGGAGGGACTGCTTGGTCATCGGAAGGAGATCGCCTCGAGCGTGGATCTCTCACGGCCGAGTGGGGACGAGACGACCGACACGCCGGCCGCCACGGACGGAGGTGAGACACGATGAGCGACACCGGCGAGGATGTGGTGTCGTCGACGGCTGCGGCCGAGAGCGGATCGGTGGCGACTGATAACGAATCGGTAACGACCGATAGCGAATCGGTGCCAGCAGACGCAGACGACACCGGTGTCGTCACAGACGACACAAGCGAAATGGACAACCCAGACGACACAGACGACACAGCGGACGCTGGTGCTGGCGCAGGCGATGTAAACGACACCACGGGTACCGAGTTCGACACCGACCGCGAGACGCCACTTGAAGTCGAAGGGCTACGCAAGACCTTCGGCGGCATCGTCGCGGTCGATGAAGTCAGCTTCGACGTCGAAGCCGGCACGCTAACCGGGCTCATCGGGCCGAACGGGGCCGGAAAGTCGACAACGTTCAACCTAATTACAGGAATGCTTGAGCCCGACACCGGAACGGTCCGGTTCAACGGCGAGGATATTACCGGGCTACAGCCGTATGAGATCGCGAACCGCGGGCTCGCACGTACCTTCCAGATTGCGAGAGAGCTCGAGGAGATGACCGTCCTCGAGAATATGATGCTCGCGCCGAAAGGGCAATCCGGCGAGACACTGTGGCGGTCGGTGCTGCCGATCACACGCGAGGCGGTCGAACGCGAGGAAACGGCACAACTCGAGCGGGTGTGGGAGGTTCTCGACTTCTTCGAGATCGACCATCTGGCAGAAGAGTACGCCGGTAACCTCTCTGGCGGCCAGCGAAAGCTGCTCGAGATGGCGCGTGCGTTGTTGACCGACCCCGACATGCTACTGCTTGACGAGCCGTTTGCGGGGGTGAACCCCTCCCTCGAGAAGCGGCTGCTTGAACACATTCACGAGCTGCGCGAGGAAGGGTACACTTTCCTCATCGTCGAACACGACATGGATCTCATTATGAACAACTGCGAGCGAGTCATCGTGTTACACCAAGGGCGCGTGCTGAAAGACGGGACGCCGGCGGCGATCCGAGAGAGCGAGGACGTTATCGAGGCCTACCTCGGAGGTGAGGTGTGAGCCTCCTCGATGTCCGTGGACTCGACGCGGGCTACGGCGATCTCCAGATCCTCACCGACGTCGATCTTACCGTCGACGACGAAGAGTACGTCACGATTGTCGGACCAAACGGCGCCGGCAAGTCCACCGTCATGAAGTCCGTCTTCGGACTGACCACGTACATGGGCGGGACGGTAACGTTCGACGACGAGGACATAAGCGGCACAAAGCCCGAGTCGATCATCCACAAGGGGCTCGGGTACGTTCCACAAACTGAGAACGTCTTTGCTGAACTCGACGTCCAAGAGAACCTCGAGATGGGTGCATACATCCTCGATTCGGTGCCACAGGACGCGCTTCGAATGGTGTACGACCGATTCCCGATTCTCGAACAGCGCCGCGACCAGAAGGCGGGCACGATGAGCGGCGGCCAGCGACAGATGCTCGCAATGGGGCGCGCGCTGATGCTTGACCCTGACCTGTTGTTACTCGACGAGCCCTCGGCTGGGCTTGCTCCGGACCTTGTCGATGAGATGTTCGATAAGATCGACGAGATCAACGAGAGCGGGACCGCGATCCTCATGGTCGAACAGAACGCCAAAGAGGCGCTCAGACGGTGTGACCGCGGCTACGTGCTCGCGAACGGGCAGAACCGCTACGAAGACGACGGCACTGCGTTGTTGAACGACGAGGAGGTTCGGCGGGAGTTCCTCGGCGGGTAGCCGGAGACACCGTCACTGTCGTCACTCGCCGTTTTTTGACTGGGAACAGCGCATCGATGAGAACGACTCGCGCTTCAGCGTGGGGAAGATGTTGAAGAAACGTTCTCCCCAGCCGATTTTGTACGTATGCGCTGGTGTGAGAGTCGTGATCAACACGACCGCGTGACACCCGGACGCGAATTTCAGCCACATCCTCCCCAACCGATTCTGTACGTCTACGCTGGTGTGAGAGTTGTGATCAAGACGACCGCACGACACCCGGGCACGAATTTCAGCCACATCCTCCCCAACCGATTCGCGAGTCGCCTGCGGCGACTCGCTCATCCCTCGCACGCGCTCGCGAGCACGCTTTGCGGCTCGCGAGGCGTGCGCCACCGCGGTAGTGAATGGATATGTCGTAAGTCTGTATTTTGGGGTGGAGACAGGGGCTAACTGGGAGGCGCTATCGCTGGTGGGTCGAAAAAAAACGAGGAACTGGGTGACCCGCTTAGTTGCCGCTCGAGAGCGCCTGTTCGATGACGTTGGAGTACGACGACTCACCGATGTTGAAGCTGATCTGGTCGTACACTTCACCATCGAACTCGTCGGCGAACACGCCGCTGAACCGCTCAGAGAGCTGCTGTCCGTAGTCGTTGTTCACGTACAGCGTCGCAGCAGACGTGGCCTCAAGCCGCTCGGAGGCGACCTGCGCCATGACACGGCCCTGGAGCTGGTCACTGGGTGCAGTCCGGAAGATGTAGTCGTCGTCCTCGAGGTTCGTCACCGAAAGCGCGGTACTCGAGGGTGAACAGCCGACGACCTCGTTCGGGATGAGCGTCTCCTGACAGACCGGGACGTTCACACCGGAGGAAGCCGTCCCACACACTGCCGGCACACCGGCACTGACGAGCGACTCCGCGCCGCTCACGCCCTGATCTGGTGAGGTGTTGGTGTCTTCGAACTGGGCGTTCACGGTGAGATCAAGGTCGGATTCGTTGATCTGCTGGGCTGGAATCTCCGCTGCACGGATCATCGGCTGGCCGGTCGACGCCAGGTCGCCGGTCTCAGGCAGGAGAATACCGACGCTCACTTCACGACCGAAGCCGCCGGGCGACTCGTCGGCAGACGAGCCGGCCCCGTCCGGGTTTGCGCCCTCGAACGTCGTGGTGTCCTGGACCGCGACCGAATCGGCGCTCTGGCCCTCGAACTCCCAGATAGAGTACGCCGCGGATGCAGGGTCACCGTTCTCGTCGAAGTTGACCGAGCTCGACGCACCCTGGTAGTTGATGTTCTCGCCGTTCGCAGCCGCCTCGACGGCGTCGAGGAACTCGCCCGGTCCGTACGCCGTGCCGTCCGGGTTCGAGATCCGACGGAGTTGGTCGCGGATCGCGGTGCCGTCGTTCTCGCCGGCGGCGACGTTCGCGAGGATGAGTGCTGCGGCCGAGTCGTACGACTGTGAGGTGAACACGCCGGGCGACTCGTCATAGGTGTCCTCGTACAAGCTGGTGAACGCCTCCTGGTTCGGCCCGCCGGCCGCTGGGGCGGTCCCGGTGACGTTCGCCATGTCGTTGCCGACCTGTCCCGGCAGTGCGGCATCTTGGAGCCCGTCAGGAATGAGGATGTCCTCCGAGCCGTCGGAGGCCGCATAGTAGTCCCGGAAGAGCTGGATACCGCTCTCTGGGTAGCCGATAACGACGAGGAGATCGGGACTTCCACCGCCCCCACCGCCACCGTCTTCGCCGTCACCGCCAGTTCCAGCACAGCCGGCGAGGCCGACCGCCCCAGCCGCGCCCACTCCCTTTAGTACGTCACGCCGTCTCTTATGGTATGACATATCCAGTCATATAGAGGCCTCGTTCATAAGTATATCCCTGTCAGATACCGGATAAATTGTGGCATCTAGTCACATATATGGAATATAATCCATGTCCAGCACAGTGACCATGGGCGCAATCGGGCGAGTATCAGCGCGGGGTACAGGCGTGAGGCGCCTAGAGACCTCACAGAACGGGCGGCTCACGCCCTCGGATCAGCGGATCTGAGATAGCGTCGACAGGTCTCTGCGACCCACGAGCGAATAACGTCATCCGTGCTCAAAAGCGCGGTTTCGAGTCGTCCGTCATCAAACCCACCGACGATCGCGTGCTCGTCGGCGAGAAGCAATCCGACGGGAGCACTCACATCGGATGCGTACCAGTCGATCGATTGCGCTTTGAGTGCCGCACGTATCGCCGTGCCTCTCGGTCCCGAGATGCGCGTTCGGGCTGGTTCGACAAAGACGATCCGGATGTCCGTGGACGATGCTGCAGGTCGAACATCGGATTGGACTGCTTGGACGACGGCAGAGTCGATGTGGGGTAGAACGGCGACGATGGCACCGGCGTCGGCCAGACGTGTCGCGAGGCTGTCGACGAGGTCGCCTGCATCACGGGTGACGAGGGTGGCACGCTCGGTGTCAATAAGCGCGGGATCGTCATCGGACGCCATCCCATTCCGGAGGTCGATTCCCGCCCCGCGTTCGACAAGCGAGACGAGTGCGTCGACCGATTTGTCGGCTGGTGAGACTACGTCGTCTGGGGTCGTCGTCGACATCTCATCTATCGGATGTGTCGGTGAATCCTCACTCATCGGTGGCGGTCAGTTCGCTCTCGTTCGGGCGCACCGGGTATGACTGTGTGGGGCCGCTCGACCGTCGGGCGAGGAGCCGAGCGGTGGCTCGCCGGCGGTCATCCGGACGCTCGGCGGTCGTCTCGTCGTAGTGGAGCACGGTCAACCCGAGACCAGCCCGGAGCAGGTCGTTCGAGCCGAACCGGTGCCGGTCGTCACTCGGGCCTGATGGGGTCGGATCAGTCGAGCGAAGGTGTCCTTCGACGAAGAGGTAGCCGCCAGGAACGAGCGCCGCAGAGAGGTCGGAAAACCGATCGAGAGAGTGATAGAAGCTCATCGTTATCAGTTCATAGCGCGCGGTCGGGAGCTCGTACGTCGTCGCATCGGCGTGTATCGTGGTGACCGCGTCGGCGATATCGCGCTCGGTCGCCCGCTCACGGATTGTCGCGAGTCCCTCACGCGACGCGTCTAAGGCGTCGACATCGTACCCAATGCCGGCGAGGTACACCGCGTTTCGGCCGGTGCCCGCCGCGACGTCGAGTGCGCGACCGTCTGGAATGGACGGCACATACGCGCACAATACCGGTGACGGCTCCGGGTCTCGTGGATACCCGCCAGCAGCGAACCGCTCGTCCCAATCGCTTCCGAAGCCCTCGTCGCTCATACCGTGAGGGTGCTCGTCGCCGCGGAAAACCCCCACGACGAACCGTTGAAGCGGGGCGAGCGAGAAGATGGGCCGTGAACGACGACACACCCGACAACAGCGAGCCGGCGGTGACACTCGGCGAGCTGCTCACCGACCTCAATGAGACGCTTGCGGTTGCCGAGTCGCTGACGGGCGGGCTCGTCGGCTCGCGCCTCACCGACGTCCCGGGGTCATCGGCCTACCTAGACCGGGGATTCGTGACGTATTCGAACGACGCCAAACTCGAGATGCTCGGCGTCACCCGGGAGTCACTCGACGCCCACGGCGCGGTCAGCGCCCCGGTCGCCCGTGAGATGGCCGCCGGCGCACGGGACCGCGCCGAGACGACATGGGCCGTCTCAACCACCGGTATCGCGGGACCGACCGGCGGGACCGACGAAAAACCCGTCGGACTGGTGTATTTCGGTATCGCGTACGCGGCGCCGTGGGGTACCGAGTCGTCGTTCACTCGGAGTGTGCGTGCTGAGTTCTCGGGGGATCGGGACGCGGTGAAGCGAGCGAGTGCCGACAGAGCACTTGCCGAACTGCTCACAGCAGTTCGTGACCA
>Ga0209965_1000211_pt1 | contig 20896 bp, 23 predicted proteins | sample SalPon2_B_H2O_MG_FD_185707 | JGI IMG/M metagenome (GOLD analysis project Ga0209965, IMG submission 185707) | Salt pond water microbial communities from South San Francisco under conditions of wetland restoration - Salt Pond MetaG R2_B_H2O_MG... | ecosystem: Environmental > Aquatic > Non-marine...
GACGACGACGACGCAAAACAAATGATCGTCTCGGGGTTCATCGAGCCGATCACGGAAGAACTCCCGATCGAGTACGCGGTCGAACTCAACCGACTCGTCGAACTCGAAATGGAGGGCTCGCTCGGGTAATCCATCATGAGTACACAAGCAATCGAGAGCCTCTCTGAGGACACTGTACGACGCATCGCCGACGACCGCGACGAGCCCGAATGGCTCCTCGACGCCCGCCTCGAAGCGCTCGAGGCGCTCGAGACGGCCGAGTTGCCCGACGTCATCCAGACGCCTGGGCGTCGCTGGACCGATCTCGAGGCGCTCGACTTCGAAGCGCTCGTCGACCCGCTAAATCAGTCCGACGCGACTCAGCGCGACGGCGGCAGCGACGACGTCGTCGTCGTGCCGTTCACCGAGGCGTTCGACGAGTACGGCGACGTCCTCGAGGCGCACTTCGGGACGGTGCTCGACCCGGCCGAGAACTACCTCACCGCGCTGTCGGTCGCGCTGTTCACGACTGGGACGTTCGTCTACGTCCCCGAGGGCGTCGACGTCGAAGACGTCACCGTCCGTGCGGAAATGAACTCGCGGTCGTTGTTCAGCCAGACGCTCGTCGTGGCCGAGGAGTCGTCGTCGGTGACGATCCTCGAGTCGATCACTTCGGGTGACGGCGACGTCGACGGCGACCGGTACTTCTCGAACCTCGTCGAGATCGTCGGCGGCGAGAACGCCGACGTCCAGTTCGGGTCGCTACAGAACCTCGACGACGAGACGTACACCTACTCGCTAAAGCGCGGCGTGACAGACACGTACGCGACGATCGACTGGATCGAGAGCAACTTCGGTTCGAAGCTCACCCGATCCGACGTCGAGACGGAGCTGAACGGCGACGGCTCCGAGAGCCAGATCGTCGGGACGTTCTTCGGCAGCGAAGACCAACACTTCGACGTCAACGCTCGCGTCTGGCACCAGGCCGAACACACGACGGCCGACCTCGTCACGCGCGGCGTGCTCGACGACGTTGCCCGCTCGGTGTACGAGGGGGTTCAAGACGTCGGCGACGACGCGTGGAACACCTCGAGCTACCAGCGTGAGAACACGCTGATGCTCTCGGACGAGGCCGAGGCGGACGCGTCGCCGAAGCTGATCATCCACAACCACGACACCGAGGCGTCGCACTCGGCGACGGTCGGGCAGGTCGACGCAGAGGACCTGTTCTACCTCGAGAGCCGGTCGGTCGACTCGCGGTCGGCACGAAACATGCTCGTCGAGGGCTTCTTCGTGCCCGTTCTCGAGGAGATCGCGGTCGACGAGTTCCGACAGGACGTCGAAGACCTCGTTCAGGCGCGGCTCGGGTAGGCACGACGGTTACAAGCCGAATTTTTGCGCGGACGCCAACGAACCGGATCGACCGGCCGACGACGTGAGGGAACGGCTTAAGTCCGGACGGAACCGACTCATCGAGTATGCGAACGGGTGTACAGCGCGACGGGTGGTCGTCGTGAGCGTCAGCCAGCGGGTCTCTTCGGACGACCAGCTCGCCCGGCTGCTCCAGATCGGGATCGTCTTAGAACAGGTCGTCGAGGCACGCGCCCACCATCACACGGAGAGCCTCGACGAAGAGCTCGACGAGGAGGTGGAGACGCTGCTCGCCGAGGCCGCCGCCGAGTCGGCGGACCACCGCAGTCGGCTCGAGGCGCTAGTCGACGCGCTCGGCGTCGAGAGCGTTCCGTTCGAGGAGATCGAGTCGTTGGTCGACGCGCGGTACGGGCAGACAAGACCGGAAGACTTCGACGGCGTGTTGTACGACCAGCTGTGTAACGAAGAGACCGCCTACAAGTTCTACGACGACCTCATCGGGGCGATCGTGGAGTCGGAGGAGGCGTTCTCACTCGACCGGTCGGTGCTGCTCGAGACGCTGCGGGCGATACGCGAAGAGGAGGCCGAGGGCGTGAGCGAGGTCACAGCCGTCATGGAGCGACGATGAGTGGGGAACGTGTTGCGAGGAGCCGAGCGGCGACGGATGCAACCGCCACGGAGACGAGCGCCGACGGAGGAGAGTCGTGAACACCGCAGACCAGTACCTCAAGACGATATACGTCGTACAGCAGCAGGAGGACGGACCCGCCTCGACCGGGTCGATAGCCGACGCGCTCGACGTGAGCCCGGCGAGCGCAAACGAGATGATCGGGAAACTCGAGTCCCGCGGACTCGCCGAACACGAGAAGTACAAAGGCGTCAGGCTCACCGACGACGGGATCCTCGAGGCGCGCGAGGCCTTACAGACGTACTGCATCATCGAGCGGTTCCTCGCGAACGTGCTCGCCGTCGAGGCGTTTCGTGAGGAGGCGCGCGAACTCGAGGCGGTCATCGACGACACCGTCGCAGAGCGGCTCGATACGATCATCGACCGACAGCCCGAGTGTCCGGACTGTTTCGACCCCGACAGCGACGCCTGCGCGTGTCTGGAGGCGGTGACCGCGCCGGTCGAATCGGAGTGACGGACGCGGGCTGCGTGAGCGCGTAGGTGGCCGGGTCAGACGCCGGTGGAGTAGCGAAGGATACCTGCAATTCCGCCGAAGGCGTCGAGCAGCTGTTCGCCCTTTTCGAAGTCTGTCGAGATGAACTTCGTCTCCGTGCCGCGCTGTTCGGCGATAGACATCAGGTGCTCGATGACGTCCTCGCGTGCTTCGACAGCCGCCGGCTCACCACACTCAGAACACTCGTGGTCGGGCGTCGAGTGGCGGGCGTCGACGACCTCGAACTCCTCGTGATCGTTCGGACACTCGTAGACGATCACATCAGAGCGGAGGTCTTCCGAGATGAGGAGGCGGTCGACGGATCCCATGATCAGGTTCCGGCGGGTCTGTTCGAAGCCGTAGGTGGCCTCTTCGCCGGTGTTGAGGTTCTCGAAGAACTCTTCCATCTGGCGTTTGTCCTCGACTATTTCTTGGTCGGCGAGCGCGTCGCTCGCGGCGTCGACGAGGTCTTTCAGGCCAGACTCGTCAGTGTACGCGACGTCGAACTTTCCGAGCACCTTGTCCTGAAGCTCGTGGTGGAGGTAGCCGCCGTCGAGGAACTCGTCTTTGGTCGGGGACGGGCCGCCGACGAGTACGCCGTCGAGTTCGTGGCGCTTGTCGACGAAGAGATCGTTGGCCATGCCCGCAACCTCCTGATAGAAGTTGTCGATAGCCTCGAGCCGGAGGCGGGCGAACCGCTGGGCGGACTGACCACCCTTGCGCTGTTTGCCGGGGACGAGCGAGGAAGCAGATTTGACCGGTTCGACACGCTTGCCTTTCAGCCACCCGACGTTCGCCTCGCGACGGTCTAAGACGATGAGCCCGAAGAGGCCGGAGTCGGTGAGCATGTGCTCTAACGGCTCCGTGAGGAAATCCGAATCACAGTGGTACCGGAACGACTCGACCGGCTGCGGGGGTGACTCGAGGGTTCGAGTTACCATGTCGGTTTGGCCGCCGCCGGCGTCGATGGCGCCGGAAAATATCACCATCCCGTTTTCGGGCGGATACGTGTCGTAGTAGCGGAGCCGGTCTTTGATGCTCGTGAGTGCGTCTTGGACGTTCGTCCGGGTCTGTTTGGACTTGATGTTGGACGCCTCGCTGTGCTCTTGGGTGACGTGGGCGACGACGTCGGAGATCTGTCTGTCCTCGGGGATGTAGATCGTGACGAGCTGTGTGCCGGAGCCCTCGTACGCTTTGAGCTCCTCTATGACCTTGCGGAATTCGTACTTCCGTCGGTCTGTGGAGTCTCCCGTAGTGCTCGTGTTGCTCATACTGGTCTCTTGGTGGTACGAGGTGGCCAACACAGTAAAGATACCCGACTTCTCGTCTCGGGCCCGCAGGTGGTCTGAGAGGCGGCCAGAACGCGCGGTCGGGCGGAAGATAGTTTTATTTCCTTCCATCGGGAGCACCCAGGTGCATGACCCCTCCTCACGACGAATCGGCCCGTCTGCCGTCCTCCACTGCAGAGGCGTGGGTTGCGCACGCAGCACTGCTCGACGCCTACGAGCGCGCCGTCGACGCCGGGAACGACGGGAGCCGACACGGCGAGGTCCTCGAACAGATAGAGGCGGGGTGCGCGCTGGACCGAGCCGGTCGCGTGCTCCTCTGTGAGGCACTCGTCGAGTACCTCGCCGACGCCCCACTTCGCGACCGTGCTGCCGGACGGACGCTCCTCCGTCGGACCCGAGAGGACGTCACGTCGACGAGCCGGCGCGTCTGACCGGCGTCGTCGGGAATAGACACGAAGTGGGTCCGGACGAGTCGGGCGTGGACCGTCGGCCGTCACAGGACGCGGGTGTCACCCGGTGTGGTCGACGTCTGGCTGTGTCGGCTGGTGGTCGTCTGTTGCCTCCTCGACGGGGATCTGGTGAGCCGAGTCGCCAAATCCCGCCGAGAGAATTCGTGTCATGCCTTCTTCGACCGTCTCACCGGTCTCGTCTACGCGGTCGGGGTCGACCTCTATTACGAAGCCGGTGGTGATGTTCGGTGCCGTCGGCATGAACAAGACGATCCGACCGTCGCGAGTCCGCTGGCCCGTCCGGAACGCAGTCATGCGGTGACCGGGCCACGTTTCGATGTACACTGGACTTTGGAGCTCGTCGGTCCCGGAGATGGCGGTCTCAGCGGCGAGCTTCGAGGCGTTGTACACCACGCGGAGCGCAGGGATGTGGTTGATCAAGTCATCGACTTTCGACTCTGCGACGCGGCCGAGCGTCGTGCGCATGAAGTAGCCAACGCCGAGCACGAGCGTCGCGAACACCGCGAGCGCGATGGCGACCCGTGAGACCGGCGCGAGCGGCTCGGGGATCCCGGTCGGCTGAAGGGCGTCGACGAGTGGGATCGCCGCGATCTGGAGGTAGATCCACCGGATGACGAGCAGTAACACTAAAAGCGGCGCCAGAACGATGAGTCCGCTAGCGAAGTCGCGTTTCCACGTGGGCATCTGTTGGATCTGCATGCGGCGCCACAGGTTAAGAGGGCTTTCAAAGGTCGGCCAGGCGACCATTTCGTCGGCGATCTGACGACTCACGCGCGCAGATCCGGGGCATATATGACGTCGACCGTTCACCGAACGGGCATGATCGCGTCGACGGTCGCGACCGCACTCTGGGCGATGGGGCCGGCGTACGTACCCAACAACGCGGCGGTGCTCGCCGGGGGTGGCGACCCCATCGACGGCGGCCGCGAGTGGCGCGGACGTCGACTCCTCGGAGACGGGAAGACGTGGCGCGGGTCCGCGGCCGGGACGCTCGCCGGAGTCGCGCTCGCACTCGTGCTCAACGCGGTCGTCGGGCCCGCGAGTGGCGTGCTCGGCGTGTCGCTGCCGACGTTTCCGATACCGGTTGCACTCGCACTCGCGGCGGGCGCGATGGCGGGCGACGTGGGGGCGTCGTTTCTCAAGCGACGGGTCGGCCGCGAGCGAGGCGCCTCGTTCCCGGGGCTCGACCAGCTCGACTTCGTTGTCGGCGCGTTGGTCGCTGTCTTCGTCTTCGCCCCCGGGTGGGCCGGTGACGTGTTCACCCCGCTCGTCGTCGTCGCCGTCGTCGTCGTGACGCCGGTGCTCCACCTCGGGACAAACGTCGTCGCGTACACGGCCGGGCTCAAATCCGAACCCTGGTGAGTGTCCCCGAGCGGGGTGGTGACGGTCTGGCCCGCGAGCATCGCGCGTTGCCAGTGGGCGAGGAGCGCAGAAAGATACTTATCGGAGTATGGTATACAATGGCACGCAATGGCGACTGCACCCAGCTCCGAGGACGACCTGTTCGACGAGTTCCTCTCTGACCGCGGCCACGAGATGACGACCGGACGCTGGGAGCGATCGTATAACAAGCTCCAGTGTCCAGAGTGCGGGGCCCTCCACGACGAGGGGGCGATGTCGTGTACGGTGTGTGGGTGGGATCCGAGCTGAGACCCGCGAAAGTCGACTGTCAGCGTTTCTTTCTCCGCGATCGGGGCGGCAGTATTATGTATACCGATTTAGTAAAGGCGCGTATGCCGACGTGTCAGAACTGCGGCTCCTTCGTCACGGCCGACTACGTACGGGTGTTCACGCCGAACGACGTCGACCGCCCCCGCGTCTGCCCTGCGTGTGAAGACCTCGTGCGCGACGGTGCCGACGTCCGTGAAGCACGCGCGACCCGGAGCAGCTGATCGCGTTCGGGCGTCTCTCGGCGGCCTCCAGTCGACGACGAGTGGGCGCCATCCACCAGCGTCTCACCGCCGAGAGGCCCGTTCTATCGGGTGGACGTCGCGGCAGTGAGCGAACCGGTGAGCCATGGCGTTTAAGCCCAACCGGCCTCAGTAGACGGTAATGACCGACCCTACGGTGACTCGGCTGTTCGGTGGCCCCGGCAGCGGAAAGACCACCGCCCTCCTCGACCGCGTCGAGACCATCCTCGAAGACGACGGCGCCGACGTGCGAGACGTGCTCGTCGTCTCCTACACGCGCGCCGCAGCCGCCGAGATTCGCGAGCGTCTCGCAGAGCGGCTCGGCGTCTCTCCTCGCAGCCTCAAAGGGAACGTGTGTACGATGCACGCGAAGGCGTACGAACTGCTCGACCTCTCGCGCGGCGACGTCGTCGGTGAGGACGACAAAGAGGCGTTCTGTACGGAGTACGGCATCGAGTTCGAAGATCAACACGGCGGCGCCGGTCGTCGGACCGCCCGGTCGACGACGATCGGCAACAAGATCATCGCGACCTCACAGTGGCTCCAGCGGACCGAACGTGAGGTCGCCGACTGGTACGACGTCCCGTTCCAGTGGGACGTAGAGGAGGTCAGACTCCCCCCAGATATCGACCCGAACGCCCAGCAGGGTAACAAGTACACGCCCACGTGGTCGACCGACGACGACCGGATCGACATCCCCGAGGCGATCCGTGCATGGCGGACGTACAAAGGTGACAACGGGCTCGTCGGGTTCGCAGACATGCTCGAGCGGGTCGCCGGTCGCTCGCTCGTGCCGAGCGTCGAGTACCTCGTCATCGACGAGTTTCAAGACATCACGACGCTCCAGTACGACGTCTTTGAGGAGTGGCGCCCCCACCTGAAGCGGGTGCTCATCGCCGGCGACGACGACCAGGTCGTCTACGCGTGGCAGGGCGCCGACCCCGACCTCCTCTTGGACACGCCGGTGGACGAAGACGAGGTCCTCCCGAACTCCTACCGGCTCCCCTCGGAGATTCTGAACGTCGTCAACGCGGAGATCCGCCACATCGACAAGCGCCAGGAAAAAGACCTCAAGCCGCGCAAGGAAGGCGGAAGCGTCGAGGCGATCGAGTCGCCGTCGATGCTCGAACTCGTCCGAAACGTCCGGTACACGGTCGACGACGAAGATGGGAGCGTGATGTGTTTGTTCCGCGCGCGCTACCAGATGTTCGACTTCATCGACGAGTTCATCGGCCACGGCATCCCGTTCACGATGTTGACCGACGGTCGGATGTGGACCGACCGACTTCGAGACTACGTCGCGGCCGTCGAAAAGCTCGAGGCGGACGAGCCGGTGACGCTGCTCGAGGCGCGCCGGCTCGCCGACATGCTTCAAGCCTCCGCGTTTGGCACGAACGACCGGGAGACGCTGTACGACCTGCTCGACGACCGCGAGGAGGCAGCCGACACCGACGACCTCGCCGCGATCGCCGTCGAGCCGGACGCGGTGACCGATCGCATCCCGTTCATGCCCGACTCCGAGAGCGCAGCAGACATGGTGCGGAAGGTGACGAGCTTCCAGCGCAAGTCGATGGACGCGTACTTCGCCGGCGACTACCGCGGCGCGGACCCGGACGCAGTTCGTGTCGGGACGATCCACTCCGCGAAGGGCCGGGAAGCCGACCACGTGTTCCTGGCGACGGACCTCACAGAGAAGGTAGTCGAACAGATGGCTGCCTCCGTCGACGACCCGACGGCCGTCCCCGGCGTCGACGAGTTCACGAAGACGACGAACCCGGTCCCGGTGTTGACCGACAACGAGCGCCGAGTGTTCTACGTCGGGATGTCTCGCGCCCGCGAGCGGCTCGTGGTCTTAGAGAACCTCGTCAGCGGCGCGCCGACGCTCCCGGTCAGCGTCATCCTCTTTAACGAGCCTCGTGAGGAGCCAGCACAGGAGCTCGTCGAGACGGTCCAGGCGTCGGTCTCGGTCCCCGAACCCGAGCCGTGACCGACGAAGCCGGACGCACCGTTCGCGACCACGTGTCGCTTCCGGCCGACCTCGCGCCGATTATCGACGCAGTGACGACGGCAGACGCGGCCGGGTTCGTCACCGTCGGCGCCGACGCCGACCGTCGGTACCTCACGGGGCTCGACGCCTCGGCGCCCGGCGGCGTCGTCGTCGTCCCCGGAGACGGTTCGGCCCCGCCGCGAGCAGTGCTCTGTGTGCCGCCCGAGCTCTCCGTCCGTGCAGAGGAGGCGTTCGTCGATGCGGCACTCGACGCCCCTCGACCCACAGATACCGACCAGCCGGACGCGCGCGCGTTTCACGACGGCGTCGTTCGACGGGTCGTCGCCGTGTCTGCAGCCGACCCCACCGGTCTCGTCGTCGCGTCGGTACTCGCGCGCGAACACAAACGGGATGACCTCCCTGATACCGGCGCGGAAGGGGGCAGGGGTACGAGTGTAAAAGCGAACGAAGACGCAGAGACCGGTGTGAACACGGCCGAGGACCAGCCCGTGCTCGCCCCGCGGTCGATCCCACACGACGCGGCGCTGTATCTCGAACGTGCGGGCTTCACCGTCGCGTCGACGGCCGCAGTCCGAGACGCACGGGCACGAAAGAGCCCGGCAGCGGTGGAGCGTATCCGCAGCGTCCAGCGTGCGGCCGCTGTGTCGATGGCCCGTGCAGAGACGATGCTCGCCCGTACGAGTGTGAGTCGTGCCAGGAGCACAGACGAGGCCAACGAGGCGAGCGACGCCACTGATGCCGGCGATCTGCAGCCGGTGTGTCGGCTCGACGGCGAGCCGCTCACGGCCGGTCGGCTCCGTCGGGCGATACGCACGACGCTCGCCACACGTGGGGTGTGTGAAGAACGCGCCGTCGTGGCCGCTGGACCCGCGTCGAGCGCGCGTCGTCCCCCGGTTCGTGACGCAGCGCCGATTCGACCGGGTGTGCCCGTCGTGGTGTCGATCACGCCGCGCGGCCAGTCGGGGTACCACGGACGGCTCACGCGGACGTTCGTCGTCGACGGCGACGGCGGGTGGGACCGACGGGCGTACGTGGCGGTCGAAGCGGCACAGGCGGCGGCGCTCGCCGAGGTGACGCCCGGTACGGTCGCCGCCGCGGTCGGCGAGGAGGCTACCGCCGAGATTGCGGCGTACGGGTTCGACCCGGCGGCAGACCGGGCCGAGTCTGGCTACATCCACGACCCCGGCGGTGGCGTCGGCCTCTCGCCGCGGGAGCCCCCCTCGCTTACGAGCGACACAACGCTCCGCCCCGGGCACACGCTCGCCGTCGAACCAGGTGTGTCTGACCCGGATCACGGCGGCGTTCGGCTCGGTGACGTCGTCGTGGTCACCGACGATGGCGCAGACCGGCTCGTCGAGTACCCGTTCGGGACGACGCCGGTGGTACGGTCTATCGACGACGTCGACGAACCAACGGCGCAGGCGGACGAGTGAGGTGCGAACCAAGGCGTTCGTGACCGCTCCCGGCTGGCCAGTGTGTGTAGGCGTCGGTCACCCGACGACCGCCGCCAGCGCGTCCATGGCGCGGTCGACCCGGTCGCGGTCGGCGTTGTACCCCATGTGTCCGATCCGAAGGATGTCGTCGGCGAGGTCGCCGAGGCCGGTCGCGAGCACGACGTCGTGTTCGTCGGCGAGTTCGCGCTGGACGCGTACCGCCTCGCCGGGTAGCGACAGCGCCGTCACTGTCGGCGCGCTCCGGGCAGGGTCGGCGTAGCATTCGATCCCGAGTTCGGTGGCCCGATCGCGACAGTGTGTAGCGACGGACTCGTGTCTGGCGTACGCCGTATCGAGCCCTTCTTCGAGGAGCATCGCGAGCGACTCGTCGAGGGCGGCGACGAGCGCCGACAGGTGCGTGTACGGGAATCCGTCGGAGACGTCCCGCCAGGGTGCCAGGTTCGTGTACAGCGACGACGGGTCGGCCGCCTCGACCGCGTCCCAGGCGCGCTCGCTCACCGAGACGGTCGTGAGCCCGGGTGGCGCGCTCAACGCCTTCTGTGAGGCGCCGAGACAGATATCGACGTCGTCGGTCGGCACCGGCATCCCGCCGAGTGAGGAGACGGCGTCGACGACCGTGAGCACGTCGTGGTCGGCCAGCATCCCGAGAGTTGGTTCGAGGTCGGTGACGACGCCCGTCGGCGTCTCACAGTGGACCATCGTCGCGGCCGCGAACTCGTGCTCTGTGAGGGCAGCCTCGACCGCTGCGACGTCGAGCGGCGCATCGTAGTCGGCCGAGACGACCGTCGGCTCCCCGCCGTACTGTCGAACGAAGTCGGCGAAGCCGTCGCCGTAGATCCCGTTCGAGACGCACAACACGCGGTCGCCGGGAGTGATCGTCGACGCGATCGCCGCCTCGAGACCCAAGATCCCCTCACCGCCGAGGACGACCACGTCGTCGTCGGTGTTGTACACGGTCTGGAGGGTCGCACAGACGTCGGCGTAGAGGTCGTCGAACGCCGGTTCGACGTCCGGGTTGAGGGCGGGCTCAGCGAGCCGGTCGCGGACGCGCGGTGAGACGGTCGTCGGGCCGGGTGTGAGGCGCATGCGTATCAGGTAGGTGGGCTCCGCAGTTAACGCTCTGGGGTGGCGCTCTGCCGAGAGAAACGGTTAACCGAAGCCGCACGGAGACGACGCCATGGCCAAGTTCGCGCCGGCGGCGCTCGAGTCGTACATCTTCTCGCGGACGGGAGCCGAAAACGACGACCTCCTCGTCGGGGGCGGGTACGCCGAGGACGCGGCCGCGATCGATCCCGGCGACCGGCCGCTCGTCGTCAACACGGACCCGATCTCGTTTGCGGCCGACAGGATCGGCACCCTCGGCGTCGCCATCGCGAGCAACGACGTCGCGGCCTGTGGCGGGACGCCCGAGTGGCTCGTCTCGACGATTTTCGTCCCGTCACCGGACCTTGACGTGCTTGACGACATCACTGCCCAACTCGACGCCGAGGCCACTCGGCTGGGAATCACCATCGTTGGCGGCCACACGGAGACGGTTCCGGAGCTCCCGCGGCCAATGCTTTCGTTGACCTGTCTCGGTTCGACTGACCGCTACGTCCCTACCGGTGGTGCGGAGCCGGGTGACGTCGTGATACTCACGAAAGGCGCCGGCATCGAGGCCACCGCGATCCTCGCGACTGACTTCCGCGAATCACTGCGTGAGACCGGCGTCGAAGCGGCGATGCTCGATCGCGGCGAGGCGTTTTTTGAGGCGGTTAGCGTTCTCCCTGAGGCGACTGTGCTCGCACCTGTCGCCACGTCGATGCACGACCCGACCGAGGGAGGGGTGCTCAACGGACTCGTCGAGTGTGCCTGCGCGTCCGACGTACGGATCGCACTCGACGCGACCGACGTGCCGGTGCGAGAGCCGACCCGTCGACTCTGTGCGGCCGTCGGCGTCGATCCACTGCGCGTCTTCGGCTCGGGATCGCTGCTCGCGACGGTCCCCGCCGACAGGGCGGAGTCGACACTTGAGGCGCTTGCAGCCGAAGACATCGACGCGACAGCCATTGCGACGGTCGAGTCGGCGGCCGGCGAACCGGGCGTTATTGTCGAGGGGGAGCGATATACTGGTGGCGTCGACGACGACCTGTACGCACTCTGGGAGTGACGGGTCGGTTGCGGTCCTCACCGCGAGAGCAGCTCGGCCGCGGTGGCCGCGAACGCCGCAGGGTCGTCCCCAATGAGCCGGTCGTCACCCAGCGTGAGCCGCAGTCGGGGGCGACCGACGTCGATTGGTACTTTCTCTGTGTCGATGAGGCCGGCCTCTTCAAGCCGGGTCTTTGTCCGCGAGAACGTTGCCTTGGAGGCGATCCCAACGTCTTCTCCCCACTTCGAGATGTCGTACAGTAAGACGTCGTTGCGGGCAGCAACGAGCAGCGCGACCGTCACCTCATCGAGGATATCGGTCTGGTCGGGTGCAACCGCCTCGAGCACCGCATCAAAGTCGTCGCGGACGTCAGCACCAATGTCACCGGCGAGCGTCTCACGAACGCGGCGCAGTGGGGGCGTCCGGAGGTCGTACGTTGGGGCCGTCTCGAACGCGTCTCGGTGGACCCCAGCCACGGCATCGACAAATTCGTGGTCGGTTGTCGAGAGGGCTGCGACCGATTCTCCTGTGGTGACAAGCACCACGACCTGCTTTGTTGAGATCAAGAGCGTGTTGTCGACGGGAGCGTCGAGAACCCGGAGGTCGAGTGCCCCGTTCTCGACGAGGTCGGCCGCACGCGACGCGACGGGGAAGTCTCCCCCGAGTGCCTTCGAGACGGTCTCGTCGGCGAGCACGGACAGCGGCGGGAGGTCCGTTCGAGCCGCGGCGGCCTCGACGAGCGACACGAGCGTCTCGGCCGACGGGTCGACCACGAGTAGTTCCGCTGTCGATCCCGCGACCGTCGCGTCGAGCACCGCCTCGACGTCTGCCGCCACCAGATTCGACACCATAGTTCTCCTTGAATAACACCCTGTATCGTATTTAATATTATCGAAATTTTGGGCGAACAATTCCATACAGCCGGCTGTGACGACAGTCACGGCCGATCCATGTGAATCAGGATCGCAGCCGAAGACGGACAGCCTTATTGCCCGTTCGGCCCGACCATTCACATGGTCAACGACAGCCTCCGGGCGGTCGACCCGGCGGTGGCAGACGCCTTGGACGGCGAGCGTACGCGGCAAGAAGAGACACTCGCGATGATCGCGAGTGAAAACTACGTGAGCCAGGCGGTACTCGAAGCCCAGGGGAGCGTCCTCACCAACAAGTACGCGGAGGGGTATCCCGGCTCGCGGTACTACGCCGGCTGTGAGTACGCCGACGAGGTCGAGGAGCTCGCGATCGAGCGTGCAAAGCAGCTGTGGGGTGCCGACCACGTCAACGTCCAGCCGCACTCGGGGACGCAGGCGAACCAGGCGGTGTACTACGCCACGTTAGAGCCTGGCGACAAGATCCTCTCGCTCGAATTGAACCACGGCGGGCACCTCTCACACGGGCACCCGGCGAATTTCACCGGACAGATCTACGACGTCGAACAGTACGAGGTCGACGCTGAAACCGGCTATATCGACTACGAAGGACTTCACGAGACGGCCGAGGCGTTCAACCCCGACATCATCGTCTCGGGGTACTCTGCGTATCCGCGCGCGGTCGACTGGGGGGCAATCCAGGCGGCCGCCGACGCCGTCGACGCCTACCACCTCGCCGACATCGCTCACATCACCGGGCTCGTCGCCGCCGGCGTTCACCCCTCGCCGGTCGGTGTCGCCGACTTCGTCACCGGATCGACACACAAGACGATCCGCGCGGGTCGCGGCGGTATCGTCATGTGTGACGAACAGTTCGCCGACGACATCGACAAGGCGGTGTTCCCCGGCGGGCAGGGTGGCCCCCTAATGCACAACGTTGCAGGGAAGGCGGTCGGATTCAAGGAGGCGCTTGAGCCGGCTTTCGAAGCGTACGCCGCACAGGTCGTCGACAATGCGCGGGTCCTCGCCGAGACGCTCACCGATCACGGTCTCTCTCTCGTCTCTGGTGGCACGGATAACCACCTCGTCTTAGTCGACCTCCGTGAGTCACACCCCGATCTCTCCGGTGGCGACGCAGAGGACTCACTCGCGGCTGCGAACATCGTGCTCAACGGTAATACCGTGCCTGGTGAGACGCGCTCGCCGTTCGACCCCTCGGGGATCCGAGCGGGAACGGCCGGCCTGACTACCCGTGGATTCGACGCCGACGCGATCGCCGAGGTCGGCGACCTCATCTACCGCGTCGTCGACGACGCCGACAGCGACGACGTCATCTATGAGGTCGGCGAGCGTGTCGTTGAGCTCTGTGCTGAACACCCGTTGTACGAGTGAGCCGTTCGGGCCACGCTGGCCCGTCACCAACGATTCGCCCGACCGAATCCGTGCGTACAAAGTAGGGTGACTGCGGAGAAGGCGTATGGACGACCAGTCGTTTCTCGGCCGGCGGCTCGACCGCGCGGCTGCACCGCTCGCCGTCGGCGACCTGCTCGTGTTGCTCACCTTCTTGACGCTTGGAACGCTTAGACACTCGTCTGTCGCCTTCTTAACCGACCGGCCGGCGTACCTGATCGGTGTGTGGGCCCCGTTCGTGATCGGGTGGGCGATCGTTGCACCCCTCGTTGGCGCCTACTCTGCCGGCGCGGCCGAGGCGGCCAAGTCGTCGGTACCGCTGGTTATTCGCTCGTGGGTGCCGGCGGCCGCAGTCGGGCTCGCCCTGCGTGCAGTCGCGTTTCGCGGCGGGGCCTCTCCGGCGTTCGCAATCGTGATGCTCGTAACCGGCATTGTCGCACTCGGCGGCTGGCGCGCACTCTACTTTAAGCTGCGCCGGTAGCTGGCTCCGGAGAGACAACTGGCTTGCCCGCGCGTGTGCCGTCGGAGACGTACCCGTACTCGTTTTGATTTCACAGAGTTTCGGCGTCCACACAAGTGGAAATTGGTCATAACTTATGCAATCCTTCAGTGTGTACATAATCAACTGTATCACGAGGTCACGCGAAAATATTATGTGGATCTCACGATAATTGTACGGTGAATACATGAGTCGCTATTATGACTATGTCCTCGGACTGATCCCGACCACACTGATCGGCGTAACCGTGTTCCTCTCGGCCGTCGGCGTGTCGTGGCACACCGCAGTACCGGCGGGTGCAGCCATCGCGATGGGCGTGATGGCCCACGCGATGTTCGTCAGGGCGCCGCGGCCAGCGCCAGCAGCGGCCGTCGCCGACGCCGCGGCAAGCGCGTCGGACACCGTCGGATCGGATTTCGTCGGACCGGACGCGATCGGATCGGAATCCGACTCCGAGCCGGCGCCGGACGCCGGGTCCAGCCGATGCGGCTCTGGGACGGGCTCCGTCGCCGGCGGGGACTGACCGATCCTGCGGTTCGGCGACTCGGTCGACCGGCGACGTGAATACTCGGCGGCGCGGCCAGCGCGTCCAACCCTGTACGGTTTAGTTGGCGGCGGCCAAGCTGTCGGGTATGACCGACGCGCTGTTCCTCACGAGTGACGCGGTCGACGACCTCGCGACGCCCGCAGACTACGTTGCTGCCGTCCGCGAGGGGTATCGAGAGGTGGGCACCGGCGCACCAGCCGAACCGCGGACGTTGCTCCCGAGCGGAGACCCGCCGGGAATGCTCACGACCTATGTCGCAATGCTCCCCGACATCGGGGCCATGGGTGGGTATACCTACTCGGCCGGGTTCGCCGAGCGCGACGCGTGGTTTCTGACGCCGCTTTTCGACGCCGAGACCGGCGAGCCGCTCGCGATCATCGACGGCGCCTCGATGAACCCGTTCAAGACCGGTGCCGCCGGTGCGGTCGCGGTCGACGCGCTTGCGCGACCGGACGCCTCGACCGTGGCCGTGATCGGTAGCGGGCCACAGGCGCGCGGACAGCTCCGGACGACGGCGACCGTCAGAGACCTCACGGCAGTCAGGGTGTTCTCGCCGACGCCGGCCAACCGCGAGTCGTTCGCCGACGAGTTCGCCGAGCGACTGGACGCAGACGTCACCGCGGTGTCGTCTGCGAGTGCGGCGCTCGCCGGCGCCGATATCGTGATCACCGCGACGACCGCGAGCGAGCCGGTAATCGCCGACGCCGACGTCGAGCCCGGCACACACGTGACGGCGATGGGACAGTACGCGGCCGACAAACACGAACTTCCTCCGGAGCTCATCGCGCGGGCGACGTACGTCCCCGACCTGACGGCCAGAGCGACCCGCGACGCGGGGTCGTTCATCGCCGCCCGCGAGGCCGGGCTGGTGACCGACGACGACCTCGAGGTCGAGCTTGGTGACGTCGTTGTCGGGAGCCACCCGGGTCGGACGAGCGACGACGAGGTGACCGTCTTCGACTCCGGTGGGACCGGTATCGAGACCGTTGCAGCCGCGTATATGCTCTACGAGCGAGCGCGAGAGGCCGGGCGAGGGACCACGCTGTCGATCGCCCCGGCGAGTGAGGCGCTCACCGGTCTGTGATCGGGTTTAGGGGAACGACTTAATTAAACAAGCTTGACATCCTCCTCGCGGTAAAGCACGAGGATTCCGCCGTTGGGGGTTCGGCTACCGACCCACGGAGGCAACTTGCGGGGTTGTGCGCACTTCCTTGGGACGTTCGTGAGGGCGTGGTTTCCCCGACCAGTCGTGGTCGTCCCACTCGAATCGCACGGGCCGTGCCATCGTCGGCGGTTGAATGCTGTTGGTCGGATGCATCCCCGTCGCCAGACTACGTCTGGCGGGCAACCAGAACGCGCCGCATTCTGGTGACGCCCTGAAGGGCGAGGCTTTCGCCTCGAATTTTCCGTAATCATGGCTGACCGCGATCCGCCCACTGTGACGTCACGGGCGTCACATGCTGCCTGTATCGTCTACACCCTCCCGGGCCGATTCCGTACGTTGGTGGTGACCGCGTGACCGAGACGATCTGCGACACCCGGGCACCACTTGGGCCACATCCTCCCCAGCCGATTCACTCGTCGCCCACGGGCGACTCGCTCATCCCTCGCACGCGCTCGCAAGCCCGCCTTCGGCGCGCTCGCGAGGCGCGCGCCACCGTGTGGGTGATCTCTGTCGGTCGTCGCTATTCGAGTCGGTAGCGAAGGATCGCGGCGATGCCACCGAGTGCGGCGAGCTGTTCGCCCGGGTCGAACTCGGCAGAGAAGACGACCACGTCACCGCCCTGTTGTTCGACCGACTCGATGGTCGCGTTCACGTCTACCGACCAGTCGCCCTCGCCCTGCCGTTCAGTTCGGAGACGGTCGTCGACGACGAGAAGCGTCTCGACCGCGCCGAACTCGGCAGCCTCGGCGACGTCCTCGGGGCCGTAGGTCGCCTTGCCGTCCGTCGCGATGTGCTCGGTGAGGTCGTCGATGAGCGACGCCTCCGTCGAGATGCGAGTCGCCTCCTGTACCTCGTCTACTGCGCCGCGCGTGAGCACCTCGTGGACGCCCCGGTCTCCGGCAGCCGCGGTGTCGACGACCGTCACCCGGTCGGCCACGTCCGTGCTGGACTCCTCGAGGTAGTCGCGCGCGTCGTTCTTCGTGAACCCCGGCCCGGCGAGGATCACCGCGTCGGCATCGAGGTGCCCAAGCGCATCGGTGAGCTCGGCGAACAGCTCCTCGCGTGGCCGTGCGTACTCGCCTTTTCCAGTTGGCCTGGTAAAGGAGGCGTACTCTTCGGTACCGTACTGCTGGACGGTGTGAATCGACGCCGCCCCCTCCTCGACGGTGGCGATGGCGACGTCGGGGTTCTCGGCAGCCTCCGTCGCCTCTTGGATGCGCTCCGTCTGGTCTGGTTTGAAGTACTTCTCGATCGTAACCTCGTCGTGTCGCTCGACGTTGAGCGTGTGGTGGCTGCCGAGCTGGTCCTCCCGTGAGCACCCGACGATGGTCCCGCCCACCCGGAGCCGGTTGGCGAACCGAGCGAACTCGACGTCTGCAACCTCGAGCGTGACGAAGAGGTGTTCGCGCTGGCCGCCGGTGTCCCGCATGCGGTCGTCGTCGCGCTGAATCCGTCTAGTGGTGTCGCCTTCGACCCGGTCTCCCGGTTCGAGCACGTGGGCGAGGTGCCAGAGGTCGTCGACGTTCTCGGGGACGAGCGTGAGCCGTTCGCGGCCCTCCTCGCCGTAGCCCCGCTGGGCGATACGCATATCGTTTCGTTCGGGTCGGGTCGTATCAACCCTTGCCATCCCGGCGCGCGCTCGGAGAACGGGCCTCGTCGACGACCACCGCGACAGCTGTCGGCGAAATTGGTGAAACATCCTTCACCGGTATTTTATCACGGCTGCAAGCGTACACTAAGTTGGCCGCACGGGACAATCGTGTGCCTCTGACAGAACTCGATACCGGTCGTCCATCTGGGCGGCCCCCGTTTGCGGCTTTCCTCGCGCACCCCGCGCCACCGAACAGCCGCCGGTACCGATTTACCTCGGCGCGTCGACGCGCCACTATGGGAGACGAAGCGCCCCCAGCGATCGAACCGACGCTCCGCAGCTACGGCATCAGCGTCGAGTCGGTCGACGTCGGCGATCCACTCGATCTGACGTACATGACGGCGTTTCCCGGCCGCGAGGTTCACCGCCGCGAGATCGGTCGGGCGCTCAATGCGCTCATCGACCGCGCCGAAGCCGGAGCGTGGGAGCCGGTCCGCGTCGAGGCGACAGTCGTGCGCAGCCCCGGTGACCCGCTCGGGTCGTGGACAGCGGCGCCCGAGTGGTTCGACGCGCTCCTCGCGTACGAGATCTCCGAGACGGAGTTCTCCACGCGCGTCCTCGAGACCGTCCGCCACGTCGACGGGAGAGACGACACGCCGTGACCCGCCGAACACCGCTGAATCGGGCCCAGCGTGGGATCACGCGGCCGTCGCGCGAACGGTTCGCGACACGGACGCTCGCGTTCGAGGTCGACGGTGGCCGCTGTCGCGGCACCCTCGTGTGTCCGAGCGGGGTCGACGACCCGCCGGTCGTCGTGATGGGGCCAGGGCTCGGCGCGACGCGGCGGTTTGGGTACCGTGCGGTCGCAGAGCGGTTCGCCGTGGACGGTCGGGCGTCGTTCGTCTTCGATTATCGTGGGTTCGGGGATTCGGTGGGCACCGACCACTTGATCCATCCCGAGCGCCAGCGGGCCGACTACGTCGGGGCCCTCGACCGGCTGGCACAACTCGACGAGCTTGGCACAGAGCGCGTCCTGTGGGGGACGTCGGTGGCTGCCGGTCACGCGCTCGTCCTCGGGGCAGATAGACGAGACGTCGACGCCGTCATAGCGGTGTCGCCGGTCCTCGACTGGCGGGGGGTGTTTCGAGCGCGCGGAGGGCGGTACCTGGCTCGTGCCGCTGCTGCTGTCGCACGCGATCGGCTCGGGAGTCGGGTCGGCCGCGGCGTCACTGTCCCCATCGTCGGAGCGCCCGGGTCACTCGCAGCACTCACCGAGCGAGGCGTACGCCGGAGATACCTCGATCTCGTCGACCGAGAAAGCACGTGGCGAAACGAGACGCCGGCACGGTCACTGTCGCTGCTCGGACAGTATCGTCCGATCGAGTCCGTAGAGCAGGTCCGCGCCCCGACGCTTGTGCTCGGTGGTACGGACGACCCTCTCGTCTCTCCCTCGACGATGCACGAAGCGGACGAGCGACTCGATCGCGGCACCGTCATCACGATCCCCGGCACACACGTCTCGCCGTTCGGATCACGGTTTGAGACGGCGACCGCGTACCAACGGACGTTTCTTCGCGACGTCTTCGACGGCTGACAGACAGTTGATCGCTCGTACGGGGATCGCCTTTTATTTCGAGCCGCTGCTATCACGTGGTATGACCGTCGTCGCGATGGTGAGCGTCGCACCGGTGATCGAAGACAGCATGGCCGGCGAGGTGGCGAAGGCCGTGGCCGCACTCGACGACTTCGACGTCAGCTACGAGACGAATCCGATGGGAACGGTGATCGAAGCCGCCGACGTCGAGACGCTCCTCGACGCGGTCGGTGCTGCCCATCGCGCGGTCGACGGCGACCGCGTCTCGACGGTTGTGAAGATCGACGACAAACGGACCGTCGATACATCGGCCGAAACGAAGGTCGAGTCCGTCAAAGACCACCTCGGTCACCCGGCGCGCAGCGACCGGTGACAGACCGGGCCGTGTGGTGTCACTCGACGCGTATCCGCAAGTGATATCATCTGGTGGTAAGTGCGTAGGCACATGGCGATACTCGTCACAGGTGCGAGCCGTGGTGTCGGTCGGGCGGTCGCCGTCGAACTCGCAGCACGCGACGTCGTCGTGAACTACCACGAGCGCGAGGACGCGGCCCGAGAGACCGTCGAAGCCGTCGAGGCGGCCGGCAGGTCGGCCGTCGCCGTACGGGCCGACGTGTCCGAGTCGGCCGAGGCCGACCGACTGGTCGAGACGGCGGTGTCGACGTTCGGCGAGCTCGATGCCGTCGTGAACAACGCGGGAATCACCCGGCCGAATCGACTGACGGACACGACGGACGAGACGTGGAACGCGGTGATCGAGACGAACCTCTCTGGGGCGTTCTACGTCACTCGGGCGGCAGCACCACACCTGAAGGAGGCTGCCGGCGACGTCGTCTTCGTCTCGAGCGTCGGCGGCACGCTCGGAACCGTCGACGCCAGCTACGCGGCCAGCAACGCTGGTCTCCACGGACTGACGCGGTCGCTCGCGCGCGAGCTCGGCCCGGACGGCGTGCAGGTGAACGCGGTCGCACCCGGCCCCGTCGAGACGTCGCTCAACGAGGTCATCCTCGAGTACCTCGAATCGGTCGAGTTCCACGGACACGAAAACGTCGACACGCACCTGCCGTCATACGCGTGTACACCCGCGGACGTGGCCGATTCGGTCCGGTACCTCCTCGGGAACGAGTACGTGCATGGGGAGGTGCTCGAGGTCGATGGCGGCATGCACCTGTGACAACAGACGTGCCTCGACGTCGGAGCCCGATCGGTACTCAAAGCGGGCGCTGTGTCGCCGCCGCGTCCCGGCTCGGACGGGTGCCGTCGCCGTCGAGCGCCGGTTGCACACACCACCGACAGTAACGGTACCTGGCCCGGTTCGTCGCGCCACACGACCGACACGTAACGGTCGCTTCGCTCGTCTCGAGCGGCGGCGGGGTGTCTGCTGGCTCTGACGCCGCTTCGTCGCGCTCGCTCGCGTCCGTGACCGCGGCGAATCCGGCCTGGTCCTCAGAG
>Ga0209965_1000216_pt1 | contig 20667 bp, 18 predicted proteins | sample SalPon2_B_H2O_MG_FD_185707 | JGI IMG/M metagenome (GOLD analysis project Ga0209965, IMG submission 185707) | Salt pond water microbial communities from South San Francisco under conditions of wetland restoration - Salt Pond MetaG R2_B_H2O_MG... | ecosystem: Environmental > Aquatic > Non-marine...
TTTACCGACGTTGTCGCCCGAGAAGAGTCCGAGGAACGCGTCGGGTGCGTTCTCGAGGCCCTCGACGACCGTCTCGCGGTGGTCGAGTTCGCCCGATTCCACCCACGCTTCGAGTTGCTCGCGCGCCGCGTCGAAGCGCGTCGCGTAGTCGCTGACGAGGAGGCCTTCGACTGTCGCACGCGACGCGATGAGCAGCGGGAGTTTCCGCGGCCCCGTCGGGACGCGCTCGTCGTTGTAGTGGGCGATCTGTCCGCAGACGGCGACGCGGGCGTCGACGTTCAGTTTCGTGAACACCGCGTCCGTGATGGGGCCGCCGACGTTGTCGAAGTAGACGTCGACGCCGCCGGGCGCGGCGTCGTCGAGCGCCGCGCGGTAGTCGTCGGTCGTCTTGTAGTTGATCGCGGCGTCGAAGCCCAGGTCGTCGGTGAGCCATGCCGTCTTCTCGTCGGTGCCGGCGAAACCGACGACGCGACAGCCGTTCAGTTCCGCAATCTGGCCCACCGTCGAGCCGACGGCGCCCGCCGCCCCAGAGACGACGACGGTGTCGCCGGGGCGGGGCTCCCCAACGTCGAGGAGGCCGAAGTAGGCCGTCCGGCCCGGCATGCCGAGGGTGCCGAGATACGCGGGGAGGTCCGCCACCGACGGATCGACAGGGGCGGCGTCGTCGGCGTCGAGGACGCTGTACTCTGCCCAGGTGCCGCGGCCGGTGACGAGTTCGCCCGCCTCGAACTGATCGCTCTCGCTCTCGATGACTTCGCCGACGACGCCGCCCTGGAGGGGGTCGCCGACGGCCCACGGCTCGGCGTAGGACTCGCCCGCCCGCATCCGGCCCCGCATGTAGGGGTCGACGGAGAGGTAGTGGACGCGGACGAGGAGTTCGCCGAACCGCGGCGTCGGCCGGTCGACCTCGCGCATGTCGAAACTGTCGAGAGTCGGTTCGCCTTCGGGTCGCTCGGCGAAGTGCCAGGCTCGCATACGCGGCGTTCGGCGTCGGCACGGAGGTACCTTCCGACTCGACGCCCGTGGACCGGACGTTGAAATAGGTCGGCCGGATATGGGACGTATGACAAAATACTCGACCGGCTCGGACCGAGGGGGCGGCGACGGCGACGCCTGCGAGCTCTGTGGCCGTGAGACGGCGAACCTCGAGCGCGCCACCGTCGCGGGCGCGAGCCTGCTCGTCTGTTCGGACTGTGCTCCCCACGGGGACACCGGCGGGCGCGGCGGCGGGTCGGGCGGAGGGGGCGGCTCCGATGCTTCTGGCTCGCGGACCGACGCCGACGAGCCCAACCGTCGCAAACGCGCCGCCCAGAACACCGCCCGCATCTACGACGCCTCTAGGGGCAACACGAAACGCTGGGAGCGGGAGGGGACCGACTACGAGGAGGACCGCCTCCCCTATCTCGTCTCCGGCTACGGTGACCGCGTCGAGGCGGCGCGACAGGACGCCGGGCTGACGGTCGAGGAACTCGCCACTGACCTGGAGGCCGACGCGGACGACATCCTCGCGCTCGAACAGGGGCGAGCCACCCGCGCCGGCGTCGGCGGGTCGCTCGTCCGCGCCGTCGAGGAGCGCCTCGGCGTCGAACTCGTGGACGAGTAGCGCCGGCGACCCTGCGTCGGGGGAGTCGCCGTCCCGGTGACGACCATCTCGAAACGGGGACGACCGACGGTAGAGGGAACGATTTTACTCGTCCGGCGTCCGACTGGGGGCTATGCAGACACGAGCCCCCGCCGAACCCGACGTTCGGGAGTTCGAGGCGACGGTCGAACGCGTCGACTACGCCGCCGATGGCCCCGCGGTCGTTCTCGACGAGACGTACTTCTACGCCGAGAGCGGCGGCCAGCCGGCCGACAGGGGGACGCTCGCCGGCGTCCCCGTCGCGGACGTACAGAAGCGTTCCGGGGGCGTCGTCCACTACCTCGCCGACGACGCCGGGCTCGCCCCCGGTGACGACGCCGTCGGCGTGATCGACGACGACTTTCGCACCTACTGCACCCGCGCCCACACGGCGAGTCACCTGCTCTACGGCGCGGGGCGTCGCGTACTCGACGACTTGGGGTACGGCGGGTTCGGCATCGACGCCGAGAAGGTTCGCGTCGACTTCGCCACCTCGACCGACATCGACGACGCGGTGTTGGTCGAACTCGAACGCCTCACGAACCGCGCGGTGTGGGATTCCCGTCCCGTCTCGTGGGGCGAGGTACCCGTCGACGAGGCGCGCGCACGCGACGACGTGGCGTTCAACACGAAGACCGAGGAGGGTGTGATGGACGACGCCGACACCGTCCGCCTCGTCGACATCGAGGGCTGGGACGTGGCGGCCTGTGGCGGGACGCACGTCTCGAACACGCGGGCCGTCGGGCCGGTCGAGGTGCTGGAACGGTCCAACCCCGGCGAGGGACTGACGCGCGTCGAGTTCGCGGTCGGGCCGCCGGCCATCGACCGCCGAGCGGGGGTTCGTGGCGCCGCTCTCGACGCCGCACGGACCCTCGGGACGAGCGTCGACGCCCTCGACGAGGCCGTCGAGGAGTTGCGAGCCGAGCGCGACGACCTGGCGGCCGACGCACGGGCGTACAAATCGGAGGTGCTGGGGGCGCGTCTCGACGGCCTCCCGACGGCCGAGCGCGACGGGACGGTCTGGCGGGTCGGGACCGTCGCGGACTTCGGACCAAACGAGGTTGGCGAGGCCGCACAGGACCGCGTCGGCGACGACGCGGACGTCATCGCCGTCGTCGGCGAGGGCTCGGCGCCGTACGTGGTCGTGGCGACGGCGGGCGGCGTGGACGCGGGTGACCTCGTTGCCGACCTGACCGACGAGTTCGGCGGGGGCGGAGGCGGCGGGCCGACGTTCGCCCAGGGCGGCGGCCTCGACGCGGCGCCGGAGACGGTCGTCGCGGCGCTGCGCGACGCCTAGCGACGCACGAACCGGGCGGCGAACAGGAGGGTCGCGAGGACGGCGAGGATCACCCCGAACCCGGGGCTGGTGCCGGTCGTCGTCGTCGCCGTCGGGGTGGGCGTCGCGGTGGGTGACGGCATCGCCGTCGCCGTCGCCGCGTCGCCGTCGGCGCTGATCGCCTCGACCGACACTTCGTTCGATCGGACGCCGTTCCGCGTCACGTAGAGCGTGTGGTCGCCGGGGTCGTCGATCCGCACGGCGGCCTCGCCTTCGCCGTCGGTGGTCCCGGCGCGTTCGCCGTCCAAGTAGATCGTCGCGTTGGTCGCGGGGTCGCCGTACGCGTCGGTCGCGGTGAGGACGAGTCGCTCGCCGGCCACGATGCGCTCGTTGGCGGCGGCGAGCGTGATCGACGGCGTGCGCGAGAGGCCGACCGAGACGGTGGTCGCCGTCTCCCCGACCGTCAGGTCGCGCTCGACGGTCCGGTAGCCGTCGCGGGTCACGCGGAGGGTGGTCTCCGTGTTGACCGGGGCGGTCACGCTGGCGTTGCCGCCACGATCCGTTCGGTTCCCGCCGACGCCGACGAGAGTGACGTTCGCCCCCGTGATGGGGCGTTCGGGGTCGAAGTGCGGGTCGGTGACCCGAACGTCGACGGTCGTCGATCCGCGCCGGAGCGCGACGCGGTTCGTAATCTCCCCGTCGATGTCGAGCGGCTTCCGTCGCGTGTAGTAGCCGTCCTTGCTGATGGTGATCGAGTACGACCCCGCCTGGAGAACGCCGGACTCGAAGACGCCGTTCGGACCGGTCGTTCCCGTCTCCACGTCCAGACCACCCCGTTCGATGAGGACCGACGCGTTGGCGACGGGCCCGTCGTCGTCGCTCACTTCGAGGCGGACCGAACTCTTACGGAACACGTCGACGGTGATGTCGTCTTCGGTCGCTTCGTCGATCCGGTAGGGGCTGTTCCGGACGTACCGCGGATGGGTCACCTCGATGGTCACCGCGGCGCCCTCGGGCACGTCGACGAACGCCTTGCCGTTCGCGGCCGTCGTCGCCGTCGTCGATCCGCCGTCCCACGTCACGTCGAGGTCGGCGTCCGATATCGGATTCCCAGCTTTATCGCGAACGGTGACGGTGAGGGTAACCGTCTCGCCGTCGGACTGGGCGACTGCGACGCCGGCCGGGGCGACAAGGGACAGCACGAGGACCACACTCAGGATCGCAGGAAGCCGTAGCATGGACGCACATACATCGGCGATTTGTAAAATACCCGGTGGCGCGGCGTCGCCGATCCGATCGACCGAAGCCCCCTTTATCCGTGACGCCCTATCGGCGGCCGTGAATCCGGAGACCGGCGAGTACGGCGCGGTGGTTTACGACCTCGACGGGACGCTCGTCCGCCTCGCGGTCGACTGGGACGCCGCCGCCAGCGACGCGGTGGCGGCTTTCGCCGACGCGGGCGTCGACGCCGCCGAGGCCGACCTCTGGTCGCTGTTGGAGACGGCGCCGGAGTACGGCCTCGCAGCCGAGTTGGAGGCGGTCCTCGCCGATCACGAGCGCCGCGGTGCCGAGGACGCGACGCGCCTCCCGCACGCCGACCGGGTCCCGGAGTGGCCCGTCCCCGTCGGCGTCTGTTCGCTCAACGCCGAGTCGGCCTGTCGCCTGGCCCTCGACCGGCACGGTCTGTTAGATCACGTCGACGCCGTGGTCGGCCGGGACTCCGTGGCGACGCACAAACCCGACCCCGAACCCCTGCTGACGACCATCGACCGCCTCGGCGCCGACCCGTCGTCGTCGCTGTTCGTCGGCGACTCCGAGCGCGACGCCGTGACCGCGGAGCGGGCGGGCGTCGCCTTCGAGTGGGTGGACGGCTGATAGTGTTCATTGTAATGACTCACAATAATCACTACGAGGGAGTCCACGAGCCACCGTGATCGGTGTCCCGTAACCGTCCGATTGCGCCCCGGATACGGGTGGCCGTGCGAGGCCGTCGCTCGGCGCCGGCGACCCACGCACTTTTTATCACCCGGGGTTGTAGGCTCTTGTACCAACGACCCGCGGGCAAATGCGGCAGCGGCCGCATGCGGGGACCAGCGACCGACGTGCTGTAAGACGCCGGGGCCGGTGGCCCCCAGACGGGATTTGCGTGAGCACCCTTGCCACAGTTGTGGCGTTTCAATGCTCGGATAAACCATGGAAATCGAAATCGCAACAATCGGCGGCTACGAGGAAGTCGGACGGCAGATGACTGCTGTCCGGGCCGGTAGCGACGTCGTCATCTTCGACATGGGTCTGAATCTGTCGCAGGTTCTGATCCACGACAACGTCGAAACCGAACAGATGCACAGTCTCGACCTGATCGACATGGGCGCCATCCCCGACGACCGGGTGATGAGCGACCTCGAAGGGGACGTACAGGCGATCGTCCCGACCCACGGTCACCTCGACCACATCGGCGCCATCTCGAAACTCGCCCACCGCTACGACGCGCCCGTCGTCGCGACGCCCTTTACGATCGAACTGGTGAAACAGCAGGTCCAAGGCGAGGACAAGTTCAACGTCGGCAACGACCTGGTGAAGATGGACGCGGGATCGACGATGTCCATCGGCGACTCGGGCAACGTCGAACTCGAGTTCGTCAACGTCACCCACTCGATCATCGACGCGATCAACCCCGTGCTCCACACGCCGGAAGGCGCCATCGTCTACGGGCTGGACAAGCGGATGGACCACACGCCGGTCATCGGCGACCCCATCGACATGGATCGGTTCCGCGAGATCGGTCGCGAGGGCGCCGGCGTCCTCGCGTACATCGAGGACTGTACGAACGCAGGTCGGAAGGGCCGCACCCCCAGCGAGTCCGTCGCGCGCAAACATCTGCGCGACACGATGTACTCCATCGAGGACTACGACGGCGGCATCGTGGCCACCACGTTCAGTTCCCACATCGCCCGCGTCACCAGCCTCGTCGAGTTCGCGGAGGACATCGGGCGCCAGCCCGTCCTGCTCGGCCGGTCGATGGAAAAGTACTCGGGCACCGCTGAGCGCCTGAACTTCGTCGACTTCCCGGACGACCTCGGGATGTACGGCCACCGCAAGTCCGTCGACCGGACGTTCAAGCGGATCATGAAGGAGGGCAAGGAGAACTACCTGCCCATCGTCACGGGCCACCAGGGCGAACCGCGCGCGATGCTGACGCGGATGGGCCGCGGCGAGACGCCGTACGAACTGGAGAACGGCGACAAGGTGCTGTTCTCGGCGCGCGTGATTCCGGAGCCGACGAACGAGGGCCAGCGCTACCAGTCCGAACGCCTCCTCGGGATGCAGGGTGCCCGCATCTACGACGACATCCACGTCTCCGGTCACCTGCGCCAGGAGGGTCACTACGAGATGCTGGACGCGCTCCAGCCCCAGCACGTCATCCCGGCCCACCAGGACCTCGAAGGGTTCGCGCCCTACGTGGACCTGTGTGAAAGTCAGGGCTACGCGCTGGGCCGTGACCTGCACGTCACGCGCAACGGCAACATGATCCAGCTGGTGGAATGACGACCGATTCGACGGAAGAGCGGGTGCTTGCAGCGGTCCGCGAGCGCCGCGAGCGGGTCAATGCGGCCATCGACGAGGACCTCCCCCTCGTGGCGCCGGAACGGCTCTGGGAGGCGTCGCGCTACCTGCTGAAAGCGGGTGGCAAGCGCCTCCGGCCGACCGTCTCCCTGTTGGCCGCCGAGGCCATCTCGGACGTGTCGCCGCTCTCCGTCGACTATCGCCAGTTCCCCGCCCTCAACGGCGACGAGGTGGACGTGATGGCCGGGGCACTGAGCCTCGAGGTCATCCAGTCTTTCACACTCATCCACGACGACATCATGGACGACGACGCGCTCCGCCGCGGGGTGCCCGCCGTCCACAAGGCCTACGACGTGGACACCGCCATCCTCGCGGGCGATACGCTCTACTCCACCGCCTTCGAAATCATGGCGGAGACAGGCGCCGCACCCGAAAACGGGCTAGAGGCGATGCGGATGCTCGCGGAGACCTGCACCCGCATCTGCGAGGGACAGGCGCTCGACGTGGAGTTCGAGGGTCGAGCCGACGTACTCCCCGACGAGTATCTGGAGATGGTCGAGTCGAAAACCGCCGTCCTCTACGGCGACGCGGCGGCGACGCCCGCCGTCCTCCTCGACGCCGACGACGAGGTGGTCGACGCGCTCTACGCCTACGGCATCAACTCGGGGTCGGCGTTCCAGATTCAAGACGACGTGCTCGACCTGACGGTCCCGTCCGAAAAGCTCGGCAAACAGCGGGGCTCGGACCTCGTCGAGAACAAGGAGACGCTCATCACGCTACACGCCCGCCAGCAGGGCGTCGACGTGGGCGCCCTGGTCGACGCCGAGGACGCCGACTCCCTGACCGACGACGAGGTGGAGGACGCGGTGGCGACGCTGAACGAGGCGGGCAGCATCGAGTACGCCCGCGAGAAGGCCCGGTCGCTCGTCGACGAGAGCAAGGCGGAGCTACAGGTCCTCCCGGACAACGAGGCGCGGTCGCTGCTCGAAGCCATCGCGGAGTACCTCATCTCGCGGGGTTACTGAGGGCCGTTTTCGCCGGCTGCGGTCATTTTAGACGATCACGTACGCGACGGTGTAGGCCAGCCACGCGACCGTAATCGCGGAGAGTCCGGTCAGCCCCGCGCCGAACCAGTCCGGCGGTTCGACGGTGGGGCCGCGCCGGTCGCCGACGAGGCGGACGCGCGGGAGGACGCCCACCAGGCCGACGCCGAGCACCGAGAACACGAACGGATACGAGAGGTCGAGCGTCGGCGCCGGGATGAGGAGGACGCTCGCGGCGTAGCCGGCACCGAGGGTCGCCCGTGGGCTGACCGCGGCCGCCGGCCGCAAGCCAGTGGCGAGACAGACGACGGCGACGGCGGCCCAGACGGTTCCGAGTTCGATGCCGAACGCGGCCAGCAGGTGGAGCGTGGGGTCGGCCGCGAGCGCGACCCGTTCGGTCACCAGCGCGGCGTCGAGGGGGTAGAGCATCGCGGGTGGCTCTCCGGTGAACAGGTCGCCGAAGGGGTGTGAGAGGAGGCCGACGAGGGCCGCGACGAGGGCCTCCGGCGCGCTCACCTCGCCGTAGTGGCCGGCGACGGTGGCGACGGTGGCCGCGCCGAGAACGAACAGGAGCGTGATCAGCGCCGCCAGCGAGCCGCCGACGGCGGCGACCAGCGCGACTAGGAGGACGGCGAGGGCGACGGAGAGCGTCCGGGCGGCTCGGGTGTCGACGACCCGAAGGGCGGCCAACAGGGCAACCGGCAGCGCGAGGACGAGCGAGTGGGTGACGGCCCGGTGGACGACGTTCCCGGTCGACCAGAACGCGCCCGCGACGGCGAGAGCGTCGCTCCCGGTGGCGCCCGCGACGCCCACGAGCGCGTACACCATGTCCACGTCGGGGAGCGCGGCGAAGGCGCCGGCGACGACGGCGAGGGTGAGCGCCCGCTCCGTGGCCCACCCACGGGCGACGGCGACGCTCCCGACGATGGCGAACGCCAGCGCTGCGTGGCCCACGAACATGGCCTAAATTCTCGGGGCGTGGACATAAACTACGCGGGCGGCGTGCGAACAAGTGTCAGGATTCGGTGGCAACCTTGGTCCACCGGGCCTCGATGTCGGCGTTCCCGCGGACGACGGTGTCGTCCGCCACCGCGAACCGCGTCTTGCGGAGTTCGATGGACTGCACAACGCCCGTCATGTCGCCGACGCGGACGGTATCACCCGTCTCGAAGTCGGGGTCGCGGAGGAGGTAGACGCCGGCGACGGCGTCGGCGATCATGTCGCTCGTGGCGTAGGAAACCCCGAGGGCGACGAAGCCGGCGGCGGTGCCGAGCGACGCCGCGATGCCGTCCAGTCCGACGACGGAGAGCGTCGAGAGGCCGACGCCGAACCAGAGGAAGACGGCGACGACCGTAGTGAGAAACTGGCGGTAAACGGGCGACTCACCACGCATCGTCCGCGCGAGGACGCCGTCCAGCACCGCGAGGAGCAGTTTGATCAGAATCGCCGCGAGCATCAAGAAGACGATGCCGGTGATGACGGTTGGGATGGCCTCGACGAGACGGCGAACGAACTCGTCGAGTGCCCGAGTGAGGACGTTCGACTGGAGTGCGACGCCACGCATACGTCTCGTGGCGGGCGCCCGCCACTAAAGATTACGCGCCGGCCGCGCGGGCGACGACTTCGTAGTCGTCGCCGTCGACGCCGATGACGGCCCACTCGTAGTCGAGGTCGAGTCCCGAGAGACGGTCGCGGAGGTCCCCTGCGGCCTCCATCCACGTGACGAAGCATCGAAGTCGATACTCCGTCGTCCCCCCGTCGGCTCTGAGTTCGGGGGACGACGACGCGTCCGCTGCGTCGAGCGCGGTTACGTGAACGGTGCGCCACTTGCGTTCGGCCCTGAGATCGACCCCGTCGCCGTCGACGGAGTATCCGAGGCGGCGGAACACGTTCCGCGCCTCTTCGACAGGTGGCATGGTAACAGGGGCCATGTAAGCTCCGATACGTCGGGTTGGATGATAAATGTTACCACAGTAATACGTGCGTGCGCCGGTGAGGTGGGCGCTCACGGAGGAGTTGTGCGCCCCGGGTCAAACGGTCGGTTCCACGTTCTGATTCGTGCTGAAGAGGTTATTCGGGTCCCACTCGTTTTTGAGCTCGACCAGCCTGTCGTACCGGCCACTGTAGGCGTCGCGGACCCGGTCACCCTCGTCGTCGTCCATGTAGTTCACGTATACCCCGGGAGCCGCGTGCGGTTCCAGCGCCTCGTGAAACGCTCGCGCCCACGCGATGTGTTCTGCGTCCCGTTCCGGGTCCGTCCACTTCGGTGCAACGGTGAAAGAGAAGCTCCGATCGCGGTGCGGGAAGGCCGTCGCGTCGGCGTCGGCCTCGGTGATCGCTCCCTCCATCCACTCGAAAAACACCGTGGAGTACGGCGACGGTATCGACTCGACGTGCTCCATCAGCGTCTCGACGAAGCCCTCGGATATCCCGTCGTAGAAGTTGGATTTCCAGTAGTTGCGGTGGCCCTCGCAGTATAGCTCGTCGGCCTGCGTCTGGTAGTCCGTGTACGGCAGCGGCCGGCTCATATCCACGATGGGCTCCCCGAAGTCGCGAAGCGGCTGGAACGCTTCCCTCCCCGCTGTCACGTCACCGGCGTAGAGTCCCCGAAACGCCAGAACCGTCTCGCCGTGTAACGACTCCGGCAGGCCGTACTCGGGGCTCCCCCGAAGAATCGCCGCGTAACATCCCACCTCGTTCGGCGCGTCGGTCATGAACTCGCCGTAGAACTGCAGGGTTTCGGGGATGGTCTCGTACGGATAGAGCAGTCTGACGCTGAATATCTCCGGGCCCAGTTCGTGGAGGTCGAACTCGAACGCCGTGGCGACGCCGAAGTTGCCGCCGCCGCCACGCATCCCCCAGAAGAGGTCCGGTTGCTCGTCCGCGCTGGCGTGGACGAGTTCGCCGTCGGCGGTCACGACGTCCACCGAGCGGAGGTTATCGTGGGCGAGACCGAACTTCCGAGCGAGATAGCCGAGACCACCCCCGAGGGTGAGGCCGGCGACGCCCGTTGAGGAGACGATACCACCTGTCGTGGCGAGGCCGAACGCCTGCGTCTCGTGGTCCACGTCGCCCCACGTCGCGCCGGCCCCGACGCGAGCAGTCCGTGTCCGCGGGTCGACCTGAACCCAACTCATCGATTCGAGGTCGAGCACCAAGCCGTCACAGAGCGCGGTCCCGGCGACGTTGTGACCCCCGCCTTTGACCGCCAACGGAACGTCGTGCTCGCGCGCGATGTCGACGGTGGTCATCACGTCCGCCGCCCCAGTACAGCGTGCGATCACCGCGGGCTCCGTCTCTATCATTGCGTTCCACACCGAACGTGCTCCCTCGTAGCCGTCGTCGTCCGGCCGGAGGACCGCCCCGCGTAGTCGTTCGCGTAACGATTCGACTGTCGAGTCGTCGAGCAGCCGTGTTGTCATCCTGTAGCCCCCTTTAGCTGTTCCGCGTCGGCCGTCCGCGACCCCCTCGTTTCCGACGCGCAACCCCCCTTTTGACTTCGACGAGGAATATGTTAAACGTTAGCAAGGCATAGTCGGCAGTCGGTAGCGATCGCGCCGTGACGAGCCGACGCTTCGGTTATGACGGCGTCGCGCCCGAGCCGCCGGTTCCGGTCCCTGCGCCGTCCACCTCGAACGTCGCCAGCAGTGCCAAGAGCCGTTCGGCCTCCTCGCTGAGCGAGGTGGCGTTGGCGCTGACCTGTGACATCGACGCGGCCTGTTGCTGTGCGGCCGCGGACGCGTTCTCCGTCTCCGACGCCGTCGCCCGGCTGATGTCGGCGACGTCCTCGACCATCGACACGGCTTCCTCGGTGCTCGCGGCTTGGTCGTCGGCCGTCTCGCTGATGTCCTGGATGCCGCTGTCGGTCGCCTCGGCGTTCTCGGCCACCTGGGTGAAGGCGTCGACGACCTCCTGGAACGCCTCGACGCCCGCCTGCATGTCCCGTTCGGCCGCGCGTGCTTCCTCGACGGCCGTCTCCGTCTGCGTCTGCGTCGCTTCGATGAGCTCTTCGATGTCGTTGGCCGAGCCCTGCGTCTCCTCGGCCAGACTCTTGACCTCGTTGGCGACGACGGCGAAGCCGCTGCCGTCGGTCCCCCCGTCGCTACCGGCGCGGGCGGCCTCGATATTGGCGTTCAGCGCCAGCATGTTCGTCTGCTCGGCGATGTCGCCGATGAGGCCGATTATCTCCTCGATCTCCGCCATCCGCTCGTCGAGCAGTTCGACGGTTTCGACCGTCGAATCGATCGCCGTCTGCACGTCGCGGGCGTCCTCGATCGCCCCCTGTGCCGTCCGCTCGCCGGCCTCGGCGATTTCGGCCGTCTCGTGGGAGCGCTCGGCGACCGTCTCGGCCGAGGCGGCCACCTCCTCGACCGTCGCCGACAGGTCCGTCATCTCCGTCGAGACGGTTTCGAGCATCTCCCGCTGTTCGTGCGCGCCGTCGGCGATTTCCTGAATCGCCTCGCTCACGTCCTCGCTCGCCCCCTGGGCCTCCTCGGCCCCGGTGTCGGCCTCCTCGCTCGCGGCCGCGACCGACTCCGCGAACCCCTGGATCTCCTGTATCGTCGACTCCGTCTCCGACATCATCTCGTTGAACGCCTCGCCGATCCGCGCCATCGCCTCGCTCTCGCTGTCGGCGTTGAGTCTGACGGTCAACTCGCCGTCCGCGGCGCGCGCCATCGCGGCGCTGTAGGCGTCGGCTTTCGCTTCGAGGTGGTCGTTCAACCGCTCGACCTCCCGCTGTCGCGCCTCGGCTTCGGCTTTCGCTTCCTCCGCCTCGGCTTTCGCCTGCTCTATTTCGGCCTTTTTCGCCTCCAGATCGGCGACCTCCTCGCTTTTTTGCTCGGCCTGCTGGAGTTGGATCTCGGCCTCTTCGCGGGAGCGCTCGGTCGAGTACCAGTGCGACATCAGCGCCACGGCGAGCGACAAGACGAAGATACCGTGGATGAGCCCCCACACCCACGGGTTGTTGATCGCCGCGGTGTGGTTGTACACCCGCTCCGGGTTGATCATCCCGAACACGCCGTGGGTGAGGACGACGTAGCCGATACCGAGGGCGAAAGGCACCCAGTCCTCGTAGACGGCGACGACGGCCATCCCGACGAAGAAGTGGAAGTGTGCCTCGATGAACCCGCCAGAGAAGTGAACGAGGACGACGGAGGTAGAGAGGAATCCGACAGTCGCGAGCGCCGTCCGAACCCGTCGCGGGAACCACGGTAACAGCGACGCGACGGCCAGCCCCGCCACGAGACCGAGTTCGATCAGGACGGTCGTCAGCGGAATCGACGGAATCGTCGCCCCCGTGATCACCGACTCGGTCCCCTCGTACAGACCAAGCCCGAACAGGAGCGGGAGCTGAGCCAGTACCAGAATCAGGATGTTCCGGTGACGGCTCCGCCACGATGCTTCGGGAATCGAGTGTCCGTCCGGAATGTAGTGAATGAACTCCCGGCACGTCTGCCGCCAGCCGCCGTCCCCGGAGAGCGCAGTCGTGGAGTCGCCCGTAATGCTCGCCATCTTATCGAAGCCTGCACAGGTGGATAAAAAGGACTTCCCACCCGCTATCAGACGTGATATCCCGAAACGGCGGTGTGGTCGCCGACGGGGCCGCTCGACGGGGTTGCGCCGTCAGGTGCGGAACGACTCGCCACAGCCACACTCGGAGACGACGTTCGGGTTCTCGACGTGGAATCCTTCGGCTTGGAGGCCGGATTCGTAGTCGAGGACCGAGCCGCCGATGTAGTCGGCGCTCGCAGGGTCGACGAACACCCGAAGGTCGTGGCGTTCGATGACCCTGTCGTCGGCCTCGGGTTCGTCGTCGAAGCGCATCCCGTAGGAGAGGCCGGCACAGCCACCCTGTTGGACGAACAGTCGGAGTCCGCCGACGTCCGTGTCCATCCCCTCACGATCCATCAGCGCAAGGGCCTCCGACGCCGCTTCCGGCGTCACCTCCACGACACCGTCGTTCGCCCCGTCGACGCTTTCCGTGCTCATGGACGTGGATACATCGCGAAGCCTGTTAACCCTGACGGGGAGATGTAATCAATCGTCGTTACTTCGACGGCTGATCGGCATCGGCGGGTCCGCACGGACCGTCCGGGCGCCCCGGCGAAGGAGAACCCCGAGGGCGTAGCCGGCGACGCCGACGACCCAGGCGGTCAGAGCGGCCAAGGCGGGCGCGAAGCCGACCAAAACGACCGAGATGGCGGCTCGGCGTCCGAACAGGAGCGTCGCGACAGGGCCGCGGGCGAACCGAGCCACCGGCCCGCGGACGGCGGCCAGGGTCCAGACGCCGAGACGACGCGTGCCCGAGACGAGTGCCGCAACGAGCCACCGCAGACCCGCGACGACCAGTTCGAGCGACGACTTCGTGCGATGCGGGGCCGCCGGAACGGGGTTGGCGGGACGCGTGGGGACGACGACCGTTTCGTCCCGGCGGAGTGTCAGGATTGTGGTCTACTCGAACCGCCGGCGGACGCTCTCGGCGTGGCCGGTCAGGCCCTCGGCCTCCGCCAGGGTCGTGATGGTGTCCGACAGGTCGTCGAGGGCGTCACGGTCGAGGCGCTGGACGGTCGTCGAGCGGAGAAACGTCTCGACGGAGAGGCCGCCGAACCGCTTGGCGCCGCCGCCGGTCGGCAGGACGTGGTTCGTCCCGGAGGCGTAGTCGCCGGCCGCGACGGGGGTGTAGGGGCCGAGAAAGACGCTTCCGGCGCTGTCGATGCGGTCCAGTAGGGCCTCGTCGTCGTCGGCCTGGATCGACAGGTGTTCGGCAGCGTACTCCTCGGCGAAGAGGACCGCCTCGGACATGGAGCGCGCGAGGAAGACGCCGCTCGCGTCGTTCGTGAGGGCCGCCTCGACCGTCTCCCGCCGGTCGCAGTCGGGCAGGCGCGCGTCGAGTTCGGCGGCCACCGCCTCGGCCAGATCGGCGTCGTCGGTCACCGCGACGACCGACGCGTGGTCGTCGTGTTCGGCCTGCGCGAGGAGGTCGGCGGCGACGAAGGCGGGATCGGCCGTCGCGTCCGCGAGGACGAGCACCTCGCTCGGCCCGGCGAGGAAGTCTATCTCGGCGTCGCCCCGGACCTCGGCTTTCGCCGCCGTGACCCAGCGGTTGCCCGGGCCGACGATTTTCTCGACGGCGGTCACCGTCTCGGTGCCGTAAGCCATCGCGCCGATGGCCTGCGCGCCGCCGACGCTGTAGACGGCGTCCGCGCCCGCCTCGTGGATGGCCGCGAGGGTCGCCGGGTTGAGCTCATCGGCCGGCGGCGTCGTCACCACGACGTGTTCGACGCCCGCAACCGTCGCCGGGACGACGCCCATGAGTGCGCTGGAGGGGTAGGCCGCGGCGCCGCCGGGAACGTAAACGCCGACGGTGGAGAGCGGCCGGAACCGACGGCCGAGTTCCCGGCCGTCGAAGTCGTCGCGCCAGTCCGCGGGCAGCTGTCGCTCGTGGAACGCGCGGACGTTGTCGGCGGCAGCCTGAATGGCGTCCAACAGTTCGTCGTCGATCGCTTCGTGGGCGCGTTCGGCCGCGTCCGTGATGTCCAGGTTACCCACCTCGACGCCGTCGAACTCGCGGGAGAACTCCCGGACCGCCACGTCGCCCTCGTCGCGGACGCGCTCGACGATGCCGCGCACGTCCTCCCGGACGGCGTCGACGCCGGCGTCACGCTCGAACAGTGCCCGCCGGTCGGCGGGACCGAGCGCTTCGATATCGCGTACTTCCATGTCCACCGATACCGTCGGCGGGCGAAAAGGGATTCCGGTCCGGGCGTCGGCGGGGACGCCGGGCCAGTCGGCGGCGTCCGATCCCCGGCCGTCGCGTCATCCGGGGCGCCCGTAGCCGTGGCCGACGACGAACGCCACGGCGTTCAGACAGAGCAGGGCCGCGAAGGCGAGGGCGTGGGTCGTGACCAGCCCCGTCGCCAGCATGGGGAGGTAGGTGAAGGGCAGAAGCGTCGCCACCCAGAAGGCGAGAAAGCGCACGGGACGGGCTGCGAGTTCGGCGGCCGTTCGGAGGGCCGGAAGCGGTTCGGCGTCGGTGCCAGCGAAGGGCGTGGACTCGGGGACGGACATGGTGACTGGCTCCATTCCACCCATGTCCGGCCATCATCATATAGGGGGGAAATCGTTGCTCCGTATTCGGCTCGTTTTGCGCCGTTAACGGAGCGATTCCGGGACGGTAGATTCGTTTTACGAACGCTTCAAACCGTTCGAAAGAGTTTATACTCGTTCTAGAGCCGGTTGCAAAACGATCGAGCCGACGACGATCACCGTCACCCGGACGTAACCGAAACCAGTCACATCGGCGGCCGATAGTGAATTATATCAGTTTCTCGATAACTGTTTACCGGACGAGACGGTACCATCGGTCGATGCGTACGTCGTTGGTCGGCTGGACGGACTCGCGGTTCGACGTGGCTTGGGGCGAGGTGACGGGGGCTGTGGGCGACACCGTGACCGTCTTGCCCATCGTCGTCGCCGTCGCGGCGCTGACCGATCTCTCCCTATCGCATCTCCTCGTCGGCTTCGCCGTCTTCCAAGTCGTCTGGGGACTTCGCTACGGCCACCCGATGTCCGTCGAGCCGATGAAGGCGCTCGCCGCGCTGGTCATCGCCGGCGGCCTCTCCACCGGTGAGTACGTCGCCGCCGGATTGCTCGCGGGTGTGGTTCTGCTCGTCGTCGGTCGGACCGGGACGCTGGGACGACTCGCCCCCTACGTCGGCGAACCCGTCGTTCGCGGCATCCAGGTCGGCGTCGCGCTGATCCTCCTCCGGACCGGCGTGACGACCGGGCTGGAGACACCGTCGCTCGCCGGACTCGCCGTCGTCGTCGCCCTCGTGACGGTCGTCACGGGCCACCGGCAGGTGGCAGCGCTGGCCGTCCTCGGTCTCGGGGCGGCGCTCGCCGTCGGCGCCGCCGGGCCGATGACGCCCGGCCTCCCCGCGGTGACGCTCCTCGACCCCGCCGCCATCAGCCTCTCCCGGAACGCCGTCGGCGCGACGGTCGGCCAACTCGCCATGACCGTCGGCAACGCCGCCGTCGCTACCTCACTGCTGGTCGAGGAGTATTTCGACGCCGAGGCGTCGCCCGACGACCTCTCGACCAGCATGGGCGTGATGAATCTCCTCGCCGTTCCCCTCGGCGCGATGCCGATGTGTCACGGAAGCGGCGGCGTCGCCGGCAAATACGCCTTCGGCGCGCGGACCGCCACCTCCAACCTCGTCCTCGGCGGCCTCTATCTCCTCCTCGCCGTCGTCGCCGTCGACGCCGTGGCGGCGTTCCCGATGGCCGTCCTCGGCGTCGTCCTCGTCCTCGTCGCCATCGAACTCGGTCGGTCCGGCCTCGATACGTCCGATCCGTATCTGACCGGGGCCATCGGCGTCGTCGCCCTCCTCACCAACGTCGGCGTCGCCTTCGGCGTCGGTGTCGTCGGATTCCACGCGCTGAAGCGCGTGCGAGGCGACGATTAGAAGCCCGCCGCCGTCCCGTCTTTCCGGGGCTCAGTCGCGCCCGAGATGACGCCCTCGGCGAGGCGCGTGATCTGCCCGCCGCCGAAGTCGCCGGGCGGGCGGACGGTCACGTCGTGTCCCCGTCGAGCGAGTTTCGGCAGGAGCCCGTCGGGGAACCGATCCTCGACGGCGAGCGATCCGTCTGCGAGGTACCGCCAGCGCGGCGCGTCCATCGCCGCCTGGAGCGGCATGTCGTAATCAAGCAGGTTGGCCAGCACCTGCAGGTGGCCCTGTGGCTGCATGTAGCCGCCCATGACGCCGAAGGCCGCCCAGTCGTCGCTGTCGAGACGGAGCAGGCCCGGGATGAGCGTGTGGAACGGCCGCTTGCCGGGTTCGATCCGGTTGGGGTGGTCGGGGTCGAGCGAGAACGAACTCCCGCGGTTCTGGAGCGTGATGCCCGTCCCCGGCACGACGACGCCGCTTCCGAAGTGACCGAAGATGGAGTTGATGAAGGAGACGACGTTCCCCGCGTCGTCGGCGACGGTCAGGAGGACGGTGTCGCCGTCACCGGGCGCGCCGGGGCCGCCGACCGACACCGACCCCGCCCGTTCACCCACCGTTCCGGCCCGTTCAGCGGCGTAGGCCTTCGACCCCAGCGCGGGCACGTCCTCGAACGCAGGGTCGGTGATGTAGTGGTGGCCGTCGTGGAAGGCACGTTTGAGCGACTCGGCGAAGTAGTGGACGCGGTCGGCGGAGTCGTAGTCGTACCCCCCGGCGTCGAGTTCCTCCGCGATGTTGAGCGCCTCCAACGCCACCAGCCCCTGGTTGTTCGGCGGGAGTTCGTACACCTCGGCGCCGCGGTAGGTGGTCGAGACGGGGTCGACGTACTCCGGCCGGAAGTCCGCGAGGTCGTCGGCCGCGAGGAGGCCGCCCCGCGCCTGCACCGCCTCGGCGATGCGGTCGGCCAAGGCGCCCTCGTAGAAGGCGTCGGCGCCCGCCGTCGCGATGGTGTCGAGCGTCTCGCCGAGGTTCGGAAGCGTCATCACCTCGCCGGCGTCGGGCGACCGACCGTCGAGCAGATACTCCTCGCGGGCGTCGGCCTCGGTGAACAGCGTCTCCGCGACGGTCCACATGTCGGCGATGACTTCGCTGACCGGGAACCCCTCCGTCGCGTACTCGACGGCGGGGTCGAGCGCTGCCGCAAGCGATCGGTTGCCGTGATCCGCGACGAGGCGTTCCCAGCCGCGAGCGGTCCCGGGCACCGTCACCGCCAGCGGCCCGGCGTTCGGCATCGACGCCGCGGCCGGATCGGTGCCCGAGCGCTCGGCGGCGCGTTCGCGCACCGTCTCGATAGTCGCGTCGGCGGGCGCCCCGCCGCAACTCCGGAACGCGCCCACGTCGCCGTCGGCGGTCCGGTAGAGGGCGAACACGTCGCCGCCGATGCCGGTGCTCATCGGTTCGACGACGTTCAGGACGGCCGCCGTCGTCACCGCGGCGTCGAAGGCGTTACCGCCGTCCCGTAGCGCTTCGACGCCCGCCTGCGCCGCGAGCGGCTGACTCGTCGCCACCATGCCGTTCCGCGCGTACGCCGTCGACCGACGCGAATCGAACCGGTCGAGGTCCGGGGTCGAGTTCATATCACACACAACCCGACAGCTACACAAAGTCGTTGGGTATAGGGCCAATCTAACCGAGAGGATGGGCGATTATTCTGGTCCGAAGAACACGTTCGCGTTGTCAACTACCATCCGAGTCGGGGATCGGACAGCGTTTCGGAATAATACACCCGATTCGTTCGTTGCCGAACCTGTCGGTCACCGGTCGAAAACACGGGAAGTCCGGTCCGTATCAGTCGATGTGGCCTTCGCGGCGCAGTTGGTCGGCGTCCTGACCGGAGTAGCGCCACTCGATGTTCGCCTTCTCGTCCTGCCACGACCACGGTTCGACGAGGACCACGTCGCCCTCGTTGATCCAGGTTCGGTACTTCATTCGGCCGGGGATGCGGCCCATTCGCTCCTCGCCGTCCTCACAGCGGACGCGAACGTGGTTGCCACCGTTGTGTTGTGTTACGACCGCGAACAGCTCGTCGTCGTCGGGCATCCGGAGATTCCGGCGCCCCGTTTCTTCGCTCATACCGGCAATAGGTGGTCCGCACGGTTAAATTATCGGAGATATCCGATAACGTTTCGCACGGGCGTCGGGTGATTCGTGGGCCCGTCGCGAATCGAGCACCCCCATCGGCGCCCCCGTCGATGGGTGTGCCCTGCCGGCGCCCCCGTACCTATCAATCCCCGCGTCGAACGGGGAGTCGATGCGTGCCGCAGCATTCACCGACCTGATCGGCCCCGACGGCATCGAAGTCATCGACGTCGACAGCCCCGACCCCGGACCGGGCGAGGCCGTCGTCGACGTCGAGGCCTGTTCGATCAACCACCACGACCTCTGGATTCTGAACGGGGCGTCGGCGATGATCGACCCGTCCGACCTCCCGTTCGTCACCGGCCTCGACGTCGTCGGCGTCGTCGATGCCGTCGGCGAGGGCGTCACCGGCGTCGACCCCGGTGACCGCGTCGTCCTCTGCCCGAACGAGACGTGTGGAACCTGTCGGTTCTGCCGCGAGGGGCCGGAAAATCTCTGTGCGAACTACTCGCTGTATCACGGCGGCCTCGCGGAGCAGGCCTGCGTCGCGGCCGACCGGCTGATACCCCTCCCCGACGGCGTGGACGCGACGACGGCCGCGGCGCTTCCGACGGCCTACCTCACCGCCTACCACATGCTCCGGCGGGCCGAGGTCGAACCCGGTGACCTCCTCTTCGTCCCCGGCGCGACCGGCGGCGTCGGCGTCGCGACGATCCAACTCGCCGGCATCCGCGGCGTCCGTACGATCGGTACCTCGTCGTCGTCGTCGAAACTCGACGCCGTCGCCGACCTCGGCGCCGACCACACCATCCGGGGAACCGACCCGGACGACCTGCGCGAGGCCGTCGCCGACATCGGGACCCCCGACGCGGTGATCAACCACCTCGGCGGCGTCTACACCGGCCTCGGACTCGACGTCATGCGCCGCGGCGGGCGGATGGTCGTCTGCGGGCGCACCGCCGGCCCCACGTCCGAAATCGACATTGCGGGGCTGTTCCGGGGACACAAGCGCGTCATCGGGAGCACGATGGGTACGCAGGCCGATCTGGAACGGCTGGTCGACCTCGTCGCCGCGGGCTACCTCGACCCCCGGATCGACCGAACCTTCCCACTCGCGGAGACGGCGGCGGCGTTCGAGACGATGCAAGAGCGGGAAACGCTCGGCAAACTCGTCGTGACGATGGATTAAGCGAGCATCTCGGTGAATCGGTTCGTCCCCTCGTCGGTGCCGGCGATGACGAGTTCGTCGCCCTCGTGGATCAGGAAGTCGGCACCGAGGTCGGTGATCACCTCGCCGTCGCGTTCGACGCCGACGACGGTACAGCCCGTTCGCGCCCGCACGTCCGCCTCGCCGAGCGTCCGGCCGACGAGTCGGGGCGCGTGGGTGCGGATCACCTCGACCTGCTTGTCCAGGGACATGACCTCCTCGTCTTCCAAAATCGTGGAGGCGAGCATCCGGCCGCTGACCGTCGCGAGCGAGAGGACGTAGTCCGCGCCCGCACGATACATCTTCTGGACGTTTTCGGTCTCCTCGGCCCGCGCGATCAGTTCGATCGACGGGTTCAGATCCCGGAGGAC
>Ga0209965_1000218_pt1 | contig 20601 bp, 38 predicted proteins | sample SalPon2_B_H2O_MG_FD_185707 | JGI IMG/M metagenome (GOLD analysis project Ga0209965, IMG submission 185707) | Salt pond water microbial communities from South San Francisco under conditions of wetland restoration - Salt Pond MetaG R2_B_H2O_MG... | ecosystem: Environmental > Aquatic > Non-marine...
GCGCTAGCACTGAGTGGAGCGGGTCGGCGGATGGGTGGGAAGTGTCGCCCGATACTGACGGTGCTGGGACCTACGAGGTCTATGAGATCGACTCCGATACCGGAAAGGCAGACGAGCGTGTCAACGTGATCTACGGCTTCGAGGCCGTCGAGGGACTCGACTACGTTGAGGCTGTTAACTTCATCGCGTCGGACGGACAGACGTTCGAGCGTGCGCAGGTGACTGGTCTCGACGAGACCGGTGACACGCAGGTCGACCGCCAGAAGACGCTCCGTTCGCCGATCAGCTTCGGCGCACAGGAGAACGGCGCAATCGAGATCGTCGTCAACGACGACTACGTCGCGGCTGACGACACCATCGAACTGAAGCTCCTCGGTGTGACTGCTGAGAAGCTCGGCCGCCGCGTCGGCTCGCGTCAGTAGACTCGCTTCGGACCACCACCGTATTTTTATCACACCCGCCCGTGAGTGGCACGTATGGACGAAGACTACGCGACTCCCCCATACGACAACGACTTCGACCCGCTCCTGTACGTCGACGGCACCGTAACGCTCCAGCCCGGAAACGAGACCTACGGCGTCTCGCAGGTGGAGATCATCCCAACGCTCGACACACAGGAGTTTGTCGTCCCGGCCAACGACACGCTCAACGAGGTCGAAATGCGCGGCCTATACCTCCAAGACGGCGTTCTCGGGCAGTTCCGTCTGTTCGACCCCGAAGGTGGGCAGGCCATCCCAGACGACATCGAGATCACCGTCGATCAGGGCGGTGAGGAGTCCCCGCGGTTCAACACAAAGAACCGCCGCGGGTTCTACTCTGCTGCGACGGCTGCGCTCGGTGAGAACGCCCAGCAGACGGAGTTGTTCCAGTACGAGGACACGGACCTGTTCTTCAACGTGACCAACACCAGCGGTGCTGAGATTACGTTCACGCTGACGTACACCGGCTTTGCGTTCGACTTGGTGCCTGCGCGCGACCTCTCGGCAAGTGATACGGACGTGACGGTGCCTGTCGAGCGGCTCAACCTCCGGTAGTCGGGACACGATTAAGTCGCCGGGGGTTCCAAGAGGGAGTATGGATAGACGCAACCGTCGAGGAGGCGGCGACAACCCACGCGGGTACGCCTCCGACTCAAACAACGACTCGGGGACGCGTGCGTCCGCGATCACAGACCCGCTCACCTCTGTTGACGACCTCTTACGTGAGACGAACCAGCAGCTCGAAGCGTTGAACACACAACTCTCACGAGAGACACCGACACAGCCGACGAATCAGCCGGCGGCTGGGAGCGGCGGTGCGGGGCTTGTGCCCGCTGACGAGCCGGCCATCTACCCGTACGACTTCTCGCGGGTGGTGCCACAGGACACGTTCGCGTCGGACCCCGTGACAGAGACGTTCGTGGCTCCGTACGACGGCACCGTACGCCGGGTCGTCCTCGGGTGGCCGCTCGGGACCCAGCAGGCCGTCGGGATCGGTCTGACTGGCCCGTCACAGGCCGCACTCATCCCGCGTGGCCCTGCCGACGCGAAGTACCTCGCGTTCGACGATAAGGTGCTCTCCTTCAACCTCAACGAGAGCCTCGAAGACGACGACGAGATCACCGTCCGCTTTGTGAACAACGACGCTCAAGACCACTTTGTGAACGTCGACATCTTCTTCCAGAAGGAGGTCACGGATGCCAATTAGACCGCGTGATTTGGTCGACCGGACGCGACCGGACAACACCCAGTACGTCTCACAGGTTGAGCGGTCCAACGGGATTAGTTCGTTTACCTCACAGGAGGGCGAGACGCTCCGATACTTCTCACGGTTTTTCCATCCCGATTCGGTGGAGTTTCCGTGGGCGAACCCCCCGCTTGACCCCGGCGAGAGAGTGTTCCTCAACCGGACAGATCAGGCGGCGATTCAAAATGGGACGATCGCCCAACCCATCTCGTTTGCGAACCCGCTCATCATCGAGGACGGCGTTGACTTCGAGGTCGTGCAAGACTACGTCGACTGTCGCGGTGACGTAGAGGTGGTGTTGTGGGGGACGAAGCCGTCCGCGGAGCCGCCGTTTAACTCCGAGTCGCAGTTTGAGCCAATTGCCCCGCTGTTCTACGACGGCCAAGCCGGGGTGTTCAACCTTCAGCGTGTGGCGGAACCGACCGCGCGCTCGGAGCTATCGCCCGATCTCGCAGGGCGGCAGGCGATTGCCGCGACCGTCGAGAACGTCTCAGGCAACCCCGACCCGATACGCGGAAAGGTTTACATTTCCGCTGTCATCCGGAGGCCGGTTGAATAATGTCCCGTAATCAGCAGATACAGAACTTCTTAGACGCGTTAGAGCAGGCGGAAGGGATTAGTGTTGACGCAGGAATTTCAGAGGGCGCGGTTAGCATAACAGACGACGACGGCGACGGGCTGGAGATCACAACTTCGGGCGCAGCACAGACAGTCACAGACGTGCCCGCGTCCCTTATCGTCGACAACCTCACCGTCCGGGCGGGCGAGGTGATGTTCGTCCCGAGCGGTGAGGAGATCGGTGTGATGGATCTGGTGGTCGAAGATACTGCCACAATAGTCGTTGACGGGTACGTAGAGGTGTTCGGCGATCTCGTCGGGGCGGGGACTGTTTCAGGCTCGGGAGAAGTCACTGATCGAGTGTTGTAGCTATATACTCTTTGGCACCCAACTCACTTTATGACGTGGATTTATTTGCACTGGTGCCGTACGGCCGGTCATGCCTACGATAAGAGTTTTGGGCGACAACGAGATACAGTTTCTCGACGCAAATGGGGATGTGGTGACTCGCCAGCGGTACGACTCTGAAACCTCGGTACTGAGGTTCGAGGATGAAAGCGGGAATCTAATACCTGTTCAGGATGGCTCTCAAACGCTCAGCGAGAGCGGCGATGTGGTCCATGACGACACCACGGGCGGGACGGACGGCAACCCGCACGCGGAGTCGGCAGGCACGAATCACGGCAACGAAGCGCACTCCTCGACGTTCGCCGTGGATGGGGCCACACAGCCGCCTGAGAACCACGGCAACGAAGCGCACTCCACGGCGTTTGCGACAGCCCCCGTTCCCCTCCCTCGCTATGACGACATCGGCACCGCCCCCACCTCTGAGGTCGTCGATGCACTCCAAAACCTCTTTAGCGAACCCGGCTGGGCCGACCCGCTATATCGCTCCGGCCCGGCACTTGACGAGGGCGGCGTTGGAGAGTTCGTCGGCGCGTCACTCGCGCCAGACGGGCGGGTAATCCTCGTGCCGAACAGCAGTAATAATGTCGGCATTTTCGACCCTGCGACGGATACGTACACGTCCGGCCCGGCACATGGCGAGGGCGAGGGTGCGTTCAACGGCGCGGCACTCGCGCCAGACGGGCGAGTCATCCTCGCGCCGGGCGACAGTTCGAATGTCGGCATTTTCGATCCCGCAGACGACACGTACACGTCCGGCCCGGCACATGGCGAGGGGGACTTTGCAGTGTTCATTGGCGCGGCACTCGCGCCAGACGGGCGGGTCATCTTCGCGCCGTTCAGCAGTGATAATGTCGGCATTTTCGACCCCGCAGACGACACGTACACGTCCGGCCCGGCACATGGCGAGTTTAGCGGCTTTGGTGCGTTCCAAGGCGCGGTACTCGCGCCAGACGGACGGATCATCCTCGCGCCGGACCGCTCTTCGAATATCGGTATTTTCGACCCGTCGACGGACACGTATACGTCCGGCCCTACACATGGAGAGGGCGGGGGTGCGTTCATTGGCGCGGCTCTCGCGCCAGACGGGCGAGTCATCCTCGCGCCGGGCGACAGTTCGAATATCGGCATTTTCGACCCGTCGACGGACACGTATACGTCCGGCCCGGCACATGGCGAGGGCGGGGGTGCGTTTGCCGGCGCGAAAACCGCGCCAGACGGGCGAGTCATCCTCGCGCCGGGCGACAGTTCGAATGTCGGCATTTTCGACCCTGCGACGGATACGTACACGTCCGGCCCGGCACATGGCGAGGGCGAGGGCGCGTTCGACGGCGCGGCACTCGCGACAGACGGGCGGGTCATCTTCGTGCCGGACAGCAGTTCGAATGTCGGCATCTATGACGGCTTTAGCGAGACAGATAACGCGCGGTCGACGGCCTTACATCCATTAGTGAATTAAGCATCAAAGACAATACCATGATACACTACACAATCCGACATTACGTCACGAGTGAGGCAGGCGATACCGACGCGGCGGGCGACGCCGAGACGACGACGGTCCACGGCGATGATGCGCTATGTGTGTGGGTTGATAGCGACCCCGCGACAGCGCCGCCGGACGAAATCTATGAGGTATCGGGCGATGGCTGGCGATGGCGCGCGGATGGGGACGACTGGATAGAACACCCGGCACCGCTGTCGAATCATGCGGACTCGCCGGATGCGATAACGCGACTGACGCCGTGGGAGACGACGATCACGGATGGCGTGACGCGCTGAAGTGAGTGAGGCTGTATCGCCTGCCTCACCCACACGGTCGTGAAATAAACCTCGGGCACCGACCCTTTTTTGCTGTTCTCCGTGTATGACCGCGTATGGTATCAGCCGGACGCACCGCCCGCCCCACGTTCAGCGTGGACGAGCGGCTCGGACAGACAGGCTCCTACGGGCAGATTACTGTCTCCACGTCGGCCGTCGAGGTCGTCGCTGCGAACGTGGATCGACAGTCGGTTCTCATCCAGAACACCGGCACCGACCCCGTCTACGTCGGCTTCGATAACGCCGTCACCGCAAGTAACGGCATCGAGGTCGCCGCAGGCGGCACGTACGCCGACGAGACGTACACGGGCGACGTGTACGTCGTCGCTGGGACAGGCACTAACGACGTGCGCTTTCAAGAGGTGACCCAGTAATGCCAAACGTCACGAAGCCGGTCCCCATCGACGAGAGTAGCGACGTAGTCCACGACGACACCACGGGCGGGACGGACGGCAACCCCCACGCGCTGTCGGCAGAGTTGGACGACACGGGCGTGCTGCGCGCCGGACAGGTGCCCGACCTCGCCATCACGAACACGTTTACTGTCACCGCCGAGAGCGACCTCACGACGCTCGACGTCGAGGAGGGCGACGTGGGAATCGTCACCGACCAGTCACAGGCGTACATCCTCACCACCAGCGACCCAACGACGCTCGCTAACTGGTCGGTGATCCAGACCCCGCCCGCGCCCGTCGACGACGTGTTCGGACGCACGGGGAGCATCGACCCCCAGTCGGGCGACTACTCGGCGGCGGAGATAGCGGACTTCGCGTCGACAGCCCTGTCTAGTATTGACGGGGCGACGATCACGCCGGCCCAGACGGGCACGACCAGTTCGCCTACGGACGTGGAGGCGGCGAGCGTGAACGCGGACAACGTGGACACCGGATTGCTCAACGGGGCCGATGTTTCGGCGGCCGCAGATGGCGAAAAATTAGAATCAGATGGCAACGGCAATCTGCAGTTCAGTGCCATTAATGGTGTTGAAGAGGTGAGCACGTTCGGCAATCTGCCGGCGATTGACCCGCCGCAGCTCGCCTATGTCGCCGATGAACAGGAATACTATCATTCCGAACCCCAGACGGGGACGCCATTCGACATCACATCCGCCAGCTTCGACACGTCGATCAACTCGCAGGATTCGAGTCCGACAGGCATCGCGTTCAACGATGATGGCACGCGACTGTTCGAGGTCGGCTCCGGTTCGGACCAGATATATCAGAGCATCGTGAGCACAGGTGGCTGGGAGGAGTTCTGAGTGAAGCTGTGTCGCCTGTTTCACGCACTCCGCGATTAAAAGCTGTTGTAAGAACAACCTACAAATGACGCGGGTGTGAACAAAACGCTATGTACCCCGTTGAAGCCGTCCCTGACGGCGCTGTGTTCGCCCCCCACCACTACATCTACGGGCTCTTGATCGTCGCCGCACTCGCCGGTGTCGTGTGGGACAACTACCCCGACCGCGAGCCGCTGCTGGTCGCGCTCGGCGCTGGGACCGGCCTCTTTGGCTTTCTCTTTGTGTGGCCGTGGTACGCGGCTGCGGGAGCCTCGCTCGCGCTCGCTGGGCCGATCGTGTGTGTTCTCGCGGTGCTGCTCGGATGGGTCGGCACGCCGGTCGGTGGGGTGTGGGACGACTACCCGACGCGCTACCGGGTTGGCGTCGTCCTGTTCGCCCTCGTCGCGCTTGATGACGCTGTCGAACACGCGTTCGGCGTGTGGACCCCGCTCGACGCAGCGTGGAGCGGTGGACTGTACGAACACGCCTCGCTCGTCTCACTTGTGTTGGTGGGCGCAGCGGTCGCCGCGATCGCGGTCGGGTCTGTGTACCGAGCGCGGTAGGCGGCCCAAACGCTTTGGTACGTGTGGTCTAACAGGGACGTATGGCAACGAACAAATCACGGATGGTTCTCAAGACCGCCCTGCTCGCGCCGGTCGGGCCGATCGAGGCGTGGGGCGTGCAACAACTGCTCTCTGGTGACCCCGTCGCGGGCGCGGTGGCGATGGTGATCGGAGCGCTGTTCGTCGGGGCCTTTGTTGCCTTCCAAGAGTACGACCTCCCGTACGAGACGGAGATCGTGGACCTCATCGAGCAGAATCAAGACGCGTTTGATGAGGACGACGCCAAGCAACTGGCTGAGGACGTGTCAGAGCTATACGACGAGGCGGGCAAACCAGACGTGTATCTGACTGACGGGGAGAGCGGCGACTCAAGTGACTCCAACAACGACTCGGGGCAATAGATGTTCCAGCCGCTACTGGGATGGTTGGAGGTGATCGTCGCGGTGACGGTCATCCTCGCGGCAGCGAAGTCGGCGTACTCCGGCGTGGTGTACGAGCGTGTATTGCGGCCTCTGGAACGCATCGAGCGGATAAACGAGGAGGTCGACTCGATCAAGCAACGGCAGCAGAAGATGTACCGCCGCCAGCAGCGACAGATAGACGCTGTGATCGCGTTAGGCCGGTCACACCGCTCGGAGTCGGACTTCGACGAGGAGGCGTTCGAGCGCGACGTGCGTGGCGAGCAGGACTCTCCGTCCGACTACCTGAGTGACGACTGACACGGCACCACCTTCTTACTGTAAGTCGACCATACACAGCGTATGGCAACCAGACGGAACAGCGTAGTCGGTGTGGATGCACCGAACCCGCTCGGCCTTAGAGCCGTTCGTGACGATGGGCGCGTGCTATTTATCGCTGACAACACCACAACGGTCGAGTTTGAAGCAGACCCGAATGGCGGGTACGTAAGCTCCGACAACTTCAGATTGTCGTTGCTTGATCCGCGCACCGGTAGCACCGAAACGGTATACTCTGACAACACCCCGAGATGGTTGGGGACAAGTGTCCGAGGATCGTTTTACCCAGACGATAGGCCCGTAGGGACGCGGTGGACGCGCTCGTTTAGACACGAGCAGGACTCCTCTCGTATTGTCTCACAATACCGGGACGGGAGTTACAGCGGCCTCACCCCCGGTGTTATCGGACACCGGGTGGAGATGAGCGGTAAGTTCGGCGGACTGGAGGCGCGCACCGACATCCCCGAAACGACCTTTTTCGACCCCTCTGGTGCGCCTGTGCGCGAGAACGTCTCCATTATCGACGTGGACCTCTCTGTCGACGGACAGCGGGTCGAACCGCAGGCGACGTTCCGGAATCCCGCGAATCATGGTGTACAGCTCCCGCTCGAAGTCACGGCCGAGATCGGCGGTGAGACGATCCACACAACAGAGACGACCGCCAGCAGCCTAACTGGGTCCGTCCGGCGCGGTGGCTTTGAGGACCGTACACGGTCGCTGCCGACGTTTTCCATCCCGAACCGCACGTTCACGGACAGCACGCTCACATACACAATCACACCGACCGAGTGGGCTGATGGGTGGGTTGACCCCCGCAGCACGACTACGGCGCTATCTGGCGTCTCTGTCGACAGCGTGTCTATCACCGACTGTTCCATTTCTCCGCAGCAGGTGACCGTCCCCGAGGAGGCAACGCTCACCGCGACCGTCTCCAATCCAACGCCGGGGCGTGTCGACGCTGGGCTCCGGTTCGTTCTTGCCGACGCAGAGGACACAACGGCGGGGGAGGTGTCTGGCGATGGGTCCCGTACGTTCGAGGCTGTATTCGAGACTTCCGAACCCGGTACGGCGACTGGAGAGGTCTTCCTCGACGACGTGGTGGTGTTGTAGCCCCCACCTACTTGTCAATCCGGTCCATACACGCGGGTATGGTAACTTGTGGAACCATCGAGGTGCTGCCCGCGTTTGATGCAGGCGCGGTCGAGATCGTCAGTTGTAACGTCGACACCGACACCGCTATTGCGGGACAGGACACGGTAAACGCCACCGTCGAGGTCAGGAACAACAACTCCAACGCGGCAGCAAGTGCGACAGCCTCCTTCTCAGCAGGCCCCGCGTCGGCAAGTGAGTCACTCACGATTCAGGCCGGTCGGACAGCAAGTGCAACGGCGTCGTTCGTGTTTGACTCGCCCGGTACGTACACCGTCGAAGTCGACCTCGGTGGCGTCTCGCAGGCTTAGATCGGTTCGAGCGTCACTTCTATCGTGTACTCCCCCGGCGGGCGGAACTGACCGAGCCGTATCGTCTCCGGCTCCGTCTGCCACGTCTCCGAGCGGCCAGCGCCTACCACAGCGGAGACGCTATCCACACGCGTCCGGTTCTCCGGGTCGGGGAACGGTGAGTCTGGCGGGTAGTCCGGTCCCACGGCGTCGACGCGGATGGAGATAGAGTCTGTGGTGTTCGAGACGTTCGTGATCGTACCGAACACCTGAAACTCGTCTTCGTCGTCGACCACCTGCTCGCGGGTGATGCCGCCACACGACACCTCGAACTGTGACGGGTCGCCCATCTAGATCACCTGTACGTTCGTGACCTCAAAGCCAACGTCGTACGTCCCCGGCGTGTCGAACCGGATGGAGATACGCCCCGAGGCGGTCTGGCCGTCAGGGATGTCCACCTGATCGGTGGCGACCTGCTGGCCGTCGACGACCGCCGCGATCGTCGCGCGGACATCGGCGTTGGCGAAGTTGGTGACGCTGTACAACGGGTTCGTCGTGAATCCGGCGCGGATGGTGTCGTCGAGCGTGGTCGACAGACAGTTAATTGAGAGGTCATCGGGGCTGATCACCGGTTGGTCGACGGGCGGTTGGTCGCCTGTGTCGCCCCCAAGCGTGATCGTCCCGCAGCTTGCCACAGTCATGCTTCGATGTCAATTGCTTCGACTCTCACTTCAACCGTGTCACCGGGCGAGAGTGACGGTGGAACGTTTGCGTTGATGGACAGTTGTGTGCTGCTCCCGATACGCTCCTCGACCTCGCCCACCCCGATACCGGCAATAGTCGGGTCAAACCGGACGGTTGGGAACGACGCACCACCCGAATACTCGGTGTCGAGTGTGATTACGATGCTCTCTCCCGGCTCCGGGTTCGATGGTGAAACCCCACGACAGGTAATGTCCACGTCGGACAGCGACGGCGGCTCTGGCGTTGGGTCGTCACTCGGTGGCGGGGACCCGCCGCTATCGTCGGGCGGCCGCTGGACCGCTATGGTGAACTGGTCTTGTGCCACTTCTGTTCCCACCGTGGTCGCTCGGGTGTAAATCACCGTCACGTTGAGGTCTTCTACGTCACCGGGGGCGAAGCCCAGCTCCGAAAGAGGGAACCGAGACGTACTGGTGACAGGCGAAAGTACGGGGAACACAGTATCCGATGCTCGCAGCACGTTTCTCGGTTCACCCCCCACTTGAACATTAGCGTTGTACTCTACCGTCCCCGGCGCGCCAACGTCACCCAGCGCCGAGTCGAAGCTGAACTCTGACTCGACGACTAAGTCGTCGCCGTCGACCCGTGTGTCAACATCTACGCTTGCCATACGACGCTATATGCAGGCTGTGAGGTAAATTCTTGGGTGTGGGGTAAGCATTATACTCTGTCGCACGCGTATACCGCGTATGGACCTTCAGTTCCGCGCGCCGTCTATTACGGCGTTCCAAACGACTTCGGCTAGTTGTGGGACCGTGACCGTCACCGAACCTGATACCGGTAACGGTGCTGGCAACGGCGACACCGGGGACGGGACAGACGACACAGGAAACGGTGACACCGGCGAGACTGGTGCGGGTGGCATGATGGCCGGTCTCGACTCCACCACCATCCTCGTCCTCGTGATCATCGCAGCCGCAGCCGCCTACACAGTCACGCAGACATGAACCTCCAGTTTGAACAGCCGTTCGAGAGCAGAACCACCGCCCGGAGGTCTAAGCGGGTGACTGCCCAAGAGGTAGTCGGCTCTCCGCCATACATCGCAGCCGAGCAGTTCTCGTTTGACGATGTAGTAGTCAACGCGCGGACGGTTCGGCCCGGAGACACGGTTACAGTCACGGCGTTCTATAGCTCCAAAGCTACAGGCCTCGTCACTCAGTTTGACTTCAATCAGGACCACGTTGACGCCTGTTCGGTGGGTGGGTTCACCTCCGGCCCCGGGGCTGACCTTTATGTTGAGGCAGAACTGGCTACGGCAGACGCCTCTCCCGGGTCCTGCTGGGACGCCTTCAACAACGGTCAGATAGACGAGACGCTGGAGGTGGCAGCCCCGACGCAGGAGGGTACAGCACCTCTCGAAGTCCGTCTGGTAGGTGGAAAATCGCGGCAGGTGTACGACTCCGAGACGATAGAGATACAGGTAAGCGGACAGGCGAGTCCTCCGCCCGATCGGCCGGAAGATGAGCCCGTCGACGCCCAGCCCGGAGACACACCCGAGGATGAGGAGTGTGGGTTTATTGAGGCGCTGTTAGGGCAGTGTGAAGGCGACGGCGGAGGAATAGGCGGTCTCCAAGGGTCGCTTGTTCTCCTCGTTGTGATACTGCTGCTCCTGTTTGCCGTCTCGGCTAGCCTCTAGCTACTTCGACTCTAGTAGCTGGTTACAGCCGGGGCAGCGGAACTTGGTGCCTTCTGGTGGGAGATCAGTGATCTGTGTCTCGCACTTCGGGCAGTTCACGTAGTCTTCGACCACGCCCACGGAGTCCTGAGAGGCGTTCTTCGCGCGACTGATACCCTCCATCTTCTGCTCGGCCATCTCCTGTCCGACTGACGCGATAGCCGACCCGAGAGCGGTGGCAAGCTTCCCCTGCGTCTCGGCTCGTTCCTCGGGCGTCGAGGCGTTCATGTCCGCGACCATCGAGCCAACCTGCGCGCCCGTCTGTATGGCACTCTCCTGTGTGGCTAGCTGTCCGCCCTGCTGGGAGTTTTCTTGCTGTGCCGGTGGTTGGGGCGGCTCGGCTGGCTTTGCCTCCTGCGCGGCCGTCTCGTCGTCTGAGGGGTCTACCTCGACGCGGGTGGTGCCACACTCGGGGCACTTCGGGCCGCCGGAGGCGTACTCGCTCGGCGGCTTCTTGAGCCACCACTCGTCTTTGTCACACTCTTCGTTCTGGCAGTGAGCGTACACCATGTCGCGTCCAACGCGAGCTATGGAGTTAAGCTATCGGGTAAACCTACCTGATCAGCGCGGAAGCACGCGCGTACTCGCACTCAGAACGCACTTCAAGCAGGCAGCCACGACAGTAACAGAGGTACTCCTTCGGATGTTTGTACGACATATAGTGCGTCGGAGGGTTCTCACACCCCGCCATCTGGCACTCGTCTGGCGCAGTATCCGCGGTCGGTGGCGAGTTGAGCCACTCGTAGTCTGACATTACTCGTCCGAGACGCGGATACCGCTGCCGACGACCTCGAACCCGGCGGCTGAGGCCTCTCGGCGCATGGTCCGCTCGACAAGCTCGCCAGCCGTCCACGCAATCGACGTGCCGACATCTCCCATGATGTCCGTGGAGTCCACGCTGGGGTTGTAGTCGATCGAGATGGAGCGGACCTCTTGGACCGACTTCATCACCTCCTCTTTGATGTCTGAGGCACCGGTCGCCATCCGACCGCTTGGAACCTTCCCGTCCACAGTGACGACTATCTCCACTGTCGCCGTTCCGCTCCCGGCTCGGTCCATGATGGAGTCTGCAAAGCTCATACACAGCCCTTCGAGTGCCCGGTACTTATGCTTCAGCCTCGTGTACGGGCTGACATGGACGTGATCAGAGAGCGGGTCAAACGCGTGGTGGCCCAGCGAGTGACCGACGCCGCCATCGAGCGGCTAGCGGGCGAGGACCTCAGCCGTCTCGATCGCGCACGGGAAAAAGAGAAGCAGGCGCAGATGAACGCCCTCGCGCGGGCGGCCTCCTCCAACTCGGCGTCAACACAGCCATCTGGAGGCCGGTCTTCGGCCTCTGAACCCCGGGTGTTAGAGGACATGATGGAGGAGGAAGACTGCCCAGTCTGTACCTCCATCCTCGCGGCCGTCTCAGAGATGGCCGAACCGCGCCGGACGCGTGGTGTCGCCGAGTACGGAGAGTTTCGCCTCGCGGTCGAAGAGTCAGAGGAGATGGCAAAGCAGGTACTCGAAGACTCCGAGGTCCTCATCGACGCACTCGACAACGTCTCGGCCGCGCCGGAGGACCTGTGATGAAGCGAGCGGTCGTCCAGATACCGGCGTACAACGAGGCGGACAAGCTCCCCAACACGGCTCGGGAGATACTCGCCCAGCGCGTGCCGGACAACTACGGCGTCGACCTACAGGCGTGGGTCACCCGGTCGGAAAACGAGAAGGGCTGCTGTGACACCATGATGGCTGCCGAGTCCGTCCCCGAGATGGAGGTGTTCGAAGCACCGGTAGGCAAACTCTCCGCGCGGAACGCAGCCCACTCGCACGCGGTCACACGCGGCTACGACGTGATCGTCTCGTGGGACGCCGACGCACCGCCGGAGCATGACGGCGTCCTCGCGGCGCTGCTGTCCGCCGTCGATGAGCCGGGCGTGGTCGCGGCAAACTCGGTCCCGACAAGCCTCAGTCGCCACCGCTCGCTTCTCGGAGCGGCTGTCGACGCCGTCGCCGCGGTCGAGGAGACGGTGTTCCCGCACATCAACGGGCAGGCGCACGCGATCACTACGGAGGCGTGGCAGACTGTCGGCCCGTTGGACGACTCGATCGACCAGACTTCGATGAGTACCGTACGAGGCGAGGAGGAGTTTCTGCTTGGTCGGAAGCTCCGCCGGATGGGAGAGGTCATACAGCCGCCAGCGGCGAAGGTGTACAACGACCCGCGTCGGGTGTACTGTCAGGTGCCTATCGGGGAGACGCCGCCGTACTGTGGCGACCTCGGTATCGCAGACAACTACGGGGGTGACGATGAGTAACCGCCACCCTGCTGAGGAGCGAACGAGTATCAGCGACCTCAGACACAACGGGCGGATAGACGCGCGGACGAAAGCACCGGAGTGGGGGAAGGTGTCGGCTGAGGAGTGCGCGGAGCTACGACGCGTGTTACTCAGTGGTGAGATGAGCGCACGGAAGGCACGGGCTGAGGTGATCGAGTCGGGCGTCATGCAGCCTTCGATACTCCGACACGCGGCTGGAGAGTGCGAACACGATCACGGAGTGGCCGCAGTTACATACGATCACGACTCTCATGCATGGGTGAAAGCAGATGAGTGATGGCTTCAAAGACGAGATATACGAGCGCGGTAATATCCCGTTCCGCGAGAGGCGGCCCGTTGACAACCGGGCCGTGTACGGCTTCGCTCGCCTCGGTGGAAGGGAGGAACCAGAGAACGTCCCGTACTACCGTGACGCCGGTGCGCTAGCCGACGCGATACGAACCGTGGGGCCGGGAGATGAGGTACGCGTGAACGACGACCCCTTCTACACTGCCGTGGAGGGAGACACGTCTACCGGCGAGGGGTTTGTGTACGAGACAGACCGGGGAGCGCGCCGTCAGGTGACACCGATGAACCCGACCAACCGACCGGTGGGGACGTTCGACAGCCCGTGGGTCCGGCGCGTCCCGGGCTTTGACTCTATCGGAGAGGTCGGCGTCTTGGAGGTGAAGTGGAGTGACTGACTTCAAAGACGAGATACGCGAGCGGGCCAGTAGTGGGGGTCTTGAGCGGTACATAGAGCAAGTCGGTATACTCAATAACAAAACAGACACAAGCCTGTCTCAGACCGTCTACGACTTCTTCCTCGGGGACGACGATACTTCGGTGTTTGAGCGGTACAACAACGGCCGCTTTGGTGGGACAGCCGTCGTACAAGACGGTGAGGTAAAGAAGGCCACCATCCGCGTGGGGGCTGCTGAAGTCCCTAAGGATGGGGACGTATTCCTAACACAGGTGCGGTTGGAAGAGTTGGTCGAAGAGCAAAACCCACCCGGAGGGATAGAGGTGGATATGGGAGACTTTGATCAGGGCATACCCCACTTGAGATTCGGAGCCGAAGCGACGGGGATCGGCACATACGGCCCCGGTCCGTCTGTAGAAGAGTTTGGCCGTTTCATGGTAGACGCGGTAGAGGCCATCCGCGAGAACGAGCAGGCGCTGAAGGAGATAGCGCGTGGGGAGAGGTTTGAGCTATGACCGACTACAAAGACGAGATACGCGAACGCATGGTCGCTGAGGGTCTGCCAGAGCCGGTCGTAGACATGATAGCTCGCCTCAGCGCGCTCGAAACAACCGTCGAGGTCTCACCCGGGTCAGAGATGGGAGACGGGGTGTTGGTCGACTTCAACCTCGATGTGAGCGGTGTCGACGAGGAGTCAGGCTCGCGGCTCGTTCTCTCACGCGACGGACGGCTCAAGCACGGCTCTCTGCGCGCTGGTGAGGTGGACCTCGCCGACAGCATATCCCTCGACACACTAGAGAGTCGCTGGGAGGAGATGTTGTCCGACGCCGGTATACGGCTCAATACCGACGCCGTGGCGGTTCAAATGCGGTCTGTGGGACCGGACAGATACGTCCCACACATCGTATTCGGAAGCGACGGGGACACAAGCCCAATCTCACCGGACAGGCTCATACGGGTCGTGAGGGACCTCCCACGGTTGTGGAACGAGCGTACCACGGACCTCAGCCTCCGGGGAAACATCGGCCGCGAGTCGTTCGAGGGGGCAGAGGAGACCGTGGGCACCGTGGATGATATGCTGGGGAACCTATGACTGACTACAAAGACGAGATACGTGCGCGGATGATAGAGTACGACCGCGTCCCGCGCAGCGCCCTCGTTGAGGAGTACGGTCAGGAGGTAGTCGACGCCGTCGAAGCGGCGTTCACGCACACTCCACAGACGCCGGGAGAGCGGGCTATGGAGTTTGTGGAGATCCAGACCAACGACAAGCCGGGCGCGAAGAGGGTGGCCGGAAGGCTACGGGAGACGATCAGGTCTGGTATGCTGGCTGGCGTTCCGGTCGTCACCGACGCGAGTCGTCGGTGTGACGTGTTCGCTGAGGAGACTGACTACCCGGCCTACGACAGCCCGTCGAGCATCTCAGACCCCGTTGCGTGGACCACGGTGTGTATGGAGGTACGTACGTTCATGGTGGCCTCGAACCCGGACCCAGACACCCGAGGAACCACCGGTGGAGCGGAGTCGTTCATACTTGGGCTGGCAAACAACTCTATCGAGTCCATACGCGATGGTCTCACCGAGAGCAGCCCCGTGGTGCCGCTGCCGTTCATCCACTTAAACAGCGACGGCTCGTTCAACGGGCAGGAAGGCCGCAACAGAGGCTTGACAGCGAGTCTGGAAGGGTTCGAGTACGTGAACACGCAAGTAATGATGTTCGGCGACAGCTAGCGCCACAACGACTAAGCAGCCTCACGCGCTATCGTGTCGTATGGAAGGTGACAGTTGTACGAGAGCCGCACAGGCCGCGATCGAGGTCGTCCGCGAGGAGTGTGGCGGGATGGACATGGAGATCCGCGAGATAGAAGACGGGATGTTCATGGAGATACCCACCGAGGCGGCGGAGATGTTGGACAACGCAGCAAACAGCCCTGTCCCACTGGATAACTTCCAGCAGGTCGTCGACGACTCCAACTTCATCCGCTCGTGGATAGGGGGCATCGTCGCCTCTGAAGACGTAGAGAACGACCCGATGTCGAGCGAGTACGCCAACCGAGTGTACACGTACGCGGAGAGTGTCTTTGACGACCCGCTCGACTTTACCGCGTCGGACCTCATCGGGAGTGACGCACTCCAGATCGTCGCTGACGCAGCCTGACGATGGGGCTGTTCGACAAGCTATCGGACATCGACACAAGCGAGGACCACCTCTGGGGCCACGGCTTCGACCGCGCTGCGTGTGAGGGCTGTCCGTACAACACCGGTGGGAAGGTTCCGACGTGTGAGTTGTGTGGGTGTCCGCTGTTCAACCTCGACAAGACGAACGCACCGCCAGAAAGCTGTATCCGGTTAGACGATCACGAGCAGTGAACGAGCAAGAGCTAGCGGCTAAAACGGAGGAGGTTAACTCAGCCCTCAAAACGTACCAAACAAGCCTTCAGGCTATGGACGACAAGCGTGCCGTGGAGGCGGGGGAGCGGCTGATAGACATGGACTGTGGAGTTTGCACGTCCATCGGCCAACACCTTACCGGCCTCGCGGTCGCAATAACAACGGCACCTCACCCGAAGAGAAAGGAGTCTATCAGAACCGAGGCACTACAGTCGGTTGAGGGCATATTAGACGACTTATCTCTCTAGTTGCCGCAAATATTATAACGAGCGGCCACCTTACCACTCACATGGCGATAGAAAACGGTTCGCTGTCTAGTGTTCGCAGCAAGCTGTCGAGCAACCTAGATGGCGTCCTCGACGAGAACCAGCGCAACCAACTCCGAAAGGCGTTCAAAGGCACCGGTATTGCTGGCGACTACGAAGACGCCTACGACGAGTTCGGTGTCGAAGGGGCGCTCGCTCAGGCCGCCGAGGATGGCGAGCTTGCCGACGTGTACGAGACCTTCTACGAGCGTGACCCGCAGCTTCGGGACGAACTCGCAAACGCCGCCTCGTCTGCGTTTAGTAGCTCCGACCGCGACATGATCGCAGAACACGCCGCCTCCGTCGACCTCGACGCGGCGTACCGTGCCTGTGCCCGTGGTGACGCAGAGGCCGCCGCTTCGGCTGCCAATATCAGCGGCAGTTTCAGCCCTGACTCAACCCGAGAGTGCAACAACCTCGTCGCGGAGGCTACTGGCTACTCGAAGGGTCTCTTCGATGCTTACAAAGACGAGGGCGACCAGTCGACGTACGATCACCCCGAGCCGCCGCAGTAACGTACCTTCTCAGGCCGTGAAAGTGAGGCGCGTCCTCACTTAAGCCTCGACACCTTCTTCAAACCGTGGAGTAGACGGTTCTGGCGCGTCCACCTCTTTCCACCCTTCCTGAGTGAGCCGGTAGTACGTCTTGCTGTTCGAGTCATACGTCTTCTCGACCAGCCCGTCTGCCATCAACGACTTTAGCTGTCTCCACGGCTGGACCAGAGGGATGTCGTCATGCTCTGCCCCTTTGATGGTGTGTGCCAGTGGTCTGTTCTCCGCCTCCCAGCTTGCTAGTGCGTTCAACGCCACTGTCTCATCGTCGTCGCGGGAGGTGGCAGCACCCTCTCCGGCCTCGGAGTAGGCCTTTGAGATGTCCTCTGTGTAGTGATCAGCGAGTCCGATCTCGTGAGGGTACTCGCCGATAAACCTGTCCGAGTGGATGTACGCGTGCTTGAGGACCTCATCCGACTTCTCACGCCACGTATACCCGTCGCCTTCGACGGTCTCGGCGTACTGGTCGAACACCTCCTCAGCCTCGCGGGCTATCTTCCTCATCTGCTTCCGCTCAAACTCCGCCTGCATAAGCGCAGGCTCGCGGAAGATGATGGCGTCCACGGAGGTCACAGAGTTGCGGTCAAGCCGCTGTGACTGCTGTGTCTCGAAGATCACCACCGAGTTTCGGTGCCGCGAGACGGTGACCAACTCGTCTATCTCGATGTTCTCACTGTTCTGTGAGCGGCGAGCGTGTAGAAGCTGGTGTGCCTCGTGGACGAGGACAACGCTGTCCTCGGGCCAGTCCTCGCGCCCGGTGTCCGGTGCGAGAACGTCTATCCACGAAGGTAGCTGGTCGCGTAGGTGTTCGGGGAACCCCAGTATGTACGCCTCTCTGGAGGTGTCTTCACCGTATATCTCCAAGAGGCGGTGGCCGAGTGCCGTCTTCCCCGAGCCTCGCTGGCCGAGGATGAGCGCCACAAACGGCTCCTGTAGGATGTCACGCCACTCTGGCGGGTTCATCTCCAGACACCTCCAGACCCGAAGCGGGAACGCGTGTGGCCGATACCACACGCAAAGGTGACCAACCCGATGATGATCAGCGAGTTGGGGCTCGGAGTGAACTTCGCTAGCGCGAACAGGGAACCGGCGACCATCAACGTGAGACCGCCTGCGAGTAGCACGTTCATCGAAGCGCCACCCGGTCGATAAAGACGGTCATACGCCCGTCGCGGTCGAGGCCGTAGATGTTCGCCTTCTTGGCAGGAACGTTGAACCGGCCCTGACCGTCGACACGCACGTCGGACGCACTGAAGGAAACGTCACCCTGCGAGACGACGATGTCGACAACTGTATCATCGAGATCGTACTGCTCGCGGATGTCCGTTGGCAGTGCTTGTCGGAGGTTTACCCCCACGTTCACGCCGGGACACTCCACTTCTATCCGCTCATCCGCTGGTTCGTATTCGGTCATGTATGGTATCACCCTCTCGGGTGGAAAAAGGGTTCCGGCCTATGGATCTAGCTCCAGCCGGACAGCATGGTCACAGTTCTGGCAGGTGTACACCGCGTACAGCCCGTCTTTGCTCCCGTCAGTCGCCATGAACGCTTGTGACTCCCGCTCGCACGCGGGGCACGTCAGCGTCAGGAACGACGGAATCCCTATCTCAGTCATGGTCAACCGAGAAGAGGAACCCGCACGCGCGGCAGATGTAGTCGTAGCGATCGAGCTTACACCCGTCCACCATCACATCCGTCTCGCACTTGGGACACTCTGGGTGCTCCCACGAGCGGACTTTAGGAACGGTTCCCATCGTCACCCTCGGGGTTTGCTATCTCAGCGGGGAGCATACCTCGCTCGTACAGGTCGTCGTATATCGAGCCGAGACCGCCCTCGGCGCGAACCTGCGTCACCTGCCGCGTCTCGGTCTCTCCGGGGAACTGGACGACGAACACAACGTCCGTGTACGTCTTCTCCGGGTCGCTCGGTAGCGGTTGGTCCTCTAGGATAACCCCTCGGACCTTCACTTCCTCGCCAGCCACGTAGTACGTGGGTCTGTCGCTGTCAGTCATATGGTATCTGACCCTCTCGGGCCGAAACGGGGGAAGCCCCCGCAACTACTCCCGCATCGTCCTGTGACCTATAGAGTTGTGTGTGCGCCCTCTCGGGGCTCGAAGGCGGGTTACGCCCGCCAGACGCAGTTAGCCTTCGATCAGGCTATGGATCTGCTCCTCGCGCTCCTCATAGCTGTCGCGCTTCTCGCGGACAGACTCGAAGGCGGTCGCAACCGACGCGACACCGCCGCCGTGTTCGGCCAGCGTCTCGTCGTCTTGGTCAGCCTCGTAGGCCTCCTCGACCGTGTCAGCCATCCCAGCCGGGTTCATCAACATCTCGTTGGCGACCCGGTTGTACTGGTCGATGGCCGAGCCGGAGCCGACCTCGCCTCTCGCCTCGTGGCTGATAGCGTAGGTCGCACCGCGGTGGAGCGTCCACCAGTCCGGCTCGAACGGGTCGTCTGCCTCCGCACGGGCGTTGTCGGCCGCGACGGTGGCGAGGTAGTCCGGCAGGCCGGAGTACGCGTACAGCGCCTCCAGCGTGCTGTCGTAGTCGCCTGCGAACCCGTCCGGCAGCGCGGAGAGATCAAGTCGCTCCTCGGACGCCTCGTAGATCACCTGCGAGAGTTGGTCCGTCTTTAGGTCCAACTCCTCTAGAAGGTCCTCGTACAACTCGATCCACTCGACACGCTCCTCAACGTCGCCCGCGTGCTTGATGAGCTTGCCTTCGGTGATCTGGCGCAGGGAGTTGACACACTCCCAGTCCATACCCATACCGCGGAGCTTCAGGGCGGTGCCGCCGAAAAAGTCCCAGTCTAGCTGGAGTCCGACCACAATCGGCTTGCGGTCGTCGTCCATACCGGGTGCCTCGACGTGCTTGCCGTCAAAGAACACGTCCGCCGAGACGCGCCCCCCACCGCGGGAGACGCGAAACTCGCCGAACACGGAGTCTTCGAGGCCCTGATCGGAGATCACCTCAGCCAGCGGCCGAAGGATGGTCGCCGGGTTGATGATCTCGTAGTCGTCGGTCGGGATATTGAACAGCGCGCGGTCACCGTAGACGTGTTCGTCAGGATCGCCGCCGAGTCCCTCCACCTGCTCTTTCGTGCCGGTGCGGCCCTCGATCTGCTCGGCCACACTCGGCTCGATGATGGCGTTGTGCTTGCCGGTCTCGATCCACTCGCCGGTGATGGGGTGTTTCCACCCAGCCGTCGCCTCGGTGGCGCGCGGCAGTCTGTCAGCGAGCGTGTTGAGACCCGCCTCGGGGATGTCGTCCGCGGACGGCTCGTCCTCGCCGGTCGTCTCCGCGGCCCACCACTTGAGTGAGGAGCCGTGGTCTCTGACCTTCTCGGGGATGTCGCCGTCGTTGTAGCGGGTCAGTCCTGCGAACGCGTA
>Ga0209965_1000220_pt1 | contig 20529 bp, 26 predicted proteins | sample SalPon2_B_H2O_MG_FD_185707 | JGI IMG/M metagenome (GOLD analysis project Ga0209965, IMG submission 185707) | Salt pond water microbial communities from South San Francisco under conditions of wetland restoration - Salt Pond MetaG R2_B_H2O_MG... | ecosystem: Environmental > Aquatic > Non-marine...
TAATAGGGGTCGTCGTACTCTGATGCTGGTTTGATCACGTTTCGCCGTAATTTCGACTTAGGAGCAGCTTTGAGAAATCCTGTGTATTTGAGGTCGTAGGCCTCCTCAAGCTGATCATGCGCAGCAATGATTTCCACTGGTGTCGGGAGATCGTCCTCACTCATCATTACCACCGCTGATCTCCTCGCGAACGATATTGCGTATTCGGTCATCGAGGGCCTCAGGTTCTACCCGTGGCTCGTCCAATGGCCGGACGTCGTCGAGGGCGATATCAACACGACCGTCATCAGCATCGGCGCGGAGATATAGTTCCGGACGATCACGGTAGAGTTCGCGAAGTGTGCTCTCGGGAAGCCCGGTGTCGTCGGCTACCTCCGGCGCTGGATCGCCAGCTGCAACACGCTCAATCGACACGAAGGTAGCCGTCCTTGACAGTGAACCCTCGCGGTGGTCTCCCAGTCCATTTACCCGCCTCTCTGGCAGAAGCTATCCCGGACTGAATACGTCTGACCTTCTGCTTCTGTTCGATCCGGGCGAGATCACCCATCAGGTTCGCGATCATCTGTGTCACTGCCTGGTCGACCATGCTGTCGTCAACATCAAGAGAGAGGCCAACTTCCAGGTCGCGGACAGACGTGTCGTGCTCGAGCGCGTGTTGAATAAAATTGTGTATCTCTCCACCTCCAAGACGTGAGAGACGAGAGAGCTCGTGAACAATTACTGTGCCTAGCTCACCGGTGGCGATGTCTTGCCGAAGTCGCTGGTACTCCTGACCACCGCCCTGCGTAGTCCCAGAGATTATGTCGACGTATCTTTCGAGATCGGCGTCAGGGTACTCACGCTCGACGAACGATTCGAGCTCTCGAACTTGGCGGTCTGGGTCCTGCCTGTCCGTCGAGACTCGGGCGTAGATGGCGACTTTGATCATACTTTTCGTTTTGAGGGGTTTAGTAAATAAATAGCGCTACTTTTCGTTTATAATGAAAAGCACTACCTTTTCGTTATGACTGAAGCGTGGCTATCTCGTGATTAAGATTCCCTGACTTCCCCAGAAGAGAAGCAGAGACGACTTGCTTTACTTAGATGGTGAGTGTATCAACAACTAGCCTGAGAAATTTCTAGAACTCCATCTTCAGTGACAATGATATACAAAATAACATCATTACATTGATCAACGTTGAGCTCAAATAGTTTATCAATAGATTCGGTTGATGCCTTAACATTGAATATTCCGGATCCAAAGGCCTCCTTGTATTCTTTTTCTTCATTAGCCCCTATCTTAACCGTCCTATCAAACACAATTCCATTTTTATCATCAGATATAACGACATCGATTGTGTGAATTTTATTATGTCGATTTCTCACCGAAACTCTTCCTCCGGGTGGGTAAAGAGCAGTACAACCAGATAGGGACATTGCGGAAATCCCAAGCCCAGCCGTTACTATATCACGTCTTTTTACCATAATATGTTTTAATTTGTTGTGTATTGATATTTGTTGGTCTGTTAAAGTTGGTTCCGATATTGTACCCGCACTCGCAGTCTTGCAGACACGTCTTATTTGAGTCGATAAGACAGCCTATCAACCTCCGTGTGAGTCTTAACCTACAACCCTTGATTCTCCACGTCCTCTGTTGGTTAAGTTGTCTCGGCGATGAAAGTAAGAGAGACGATTGAGAAAAGAATGGTTCTCCGTAGCTGCTACCTGCGTCAGATGTCCAGAAGAGATTACCCAGAATGTTCTAATCGCCCGCTTAAGTAGCTGGGTGAAGTAACTCATACTAACCTTCAGAAATGGCACCAGAAGGCCACCCATCTCTCCCAGGATGGATCGAAGATGCGTATATCCCCCTTGAGCTGTATCGCTGTGAGCAGCCGACTCACGAGTCTCTCACACCTCAACAAGCCACCGAGATTATCGGTGAAGCCAATACAGATTTCAGTGATGCCGATATTGACCATGCACTCGATTACCTACTCAACCGCGGCTGGCTCTACAAAGTCGACGACCAACTATTCATTACTGAGCTCCAGTGTGGAGAATCGACTGAGTCGAACAACTAGCCACAGAGGGTTGTCGACTCAACCTTCCTGAGTCAGGTATCGGCGTCGACAGCCGAGCGACGACGCCACAGATAGATCATACCAGGGATGACTGCGACGACCCATATCAGCGAACTCACAACATAGAGCCAGCGGTATTTTGGCCAGTCAGAGTACGCTGCTACGGTACGGCTATCGAAGTAGATCGCTATCGGGAGGGCGAGCCACGTCCCGATGAATAACACAGCCCACAACCCCTCGGGTAGCGCCGTTACGCCGAAAAATACCACCAACCAGCCAACTGACGCTCCCAGTACCACGTTCCGCCAGCGTGTCGACGGGGCGGCTTCCGAGTGGGATGGCTGTGACCCAGTCGACGATTCACCAGAAACGGATTGGACCTCGGCCTCGTCAGTGGGTTCTGGGTCTGAATGTACGGACTCATCTGAGTCAGCCTGTTCGGCTGGCTCGATGAAGTCGAGATACTCGGCAACCAGATCGAGTGAGTCGTATTCGTCGATCGACTCGACGAGGCCGTCGCCATCGATGAGTTTCACATTCAGATCCTCAGCGATCTCTCTGGCCTGCCGTGAATAGCCGTTCGTCGTCACGATCAGGACCTTGTCGACGTTCTCGAATTGATGCCGAAGACTGGCGTACTGCTGGACATCCGGTGACCCGACAGTCGTGTTCGGACCATATCGCTTGGCTTGGATCAACAGCAGTTGGTCGTAGGGCTGCGACTTGCGAGCCGTGATGTCGACACCCTTGTCAGCGCTGGCTGTCGAGACGGTTGTCTCCCAGCCCATCCGCTTCCAGAGGTCCGCCACGAAGTGCTCGAACTCGTAGGGATCCATCTGTTGGAGGATCATCTTGAGTTGTGCTGGTGTGTCGACTGTCGAGCCCTCAGTTGGAATCTGGGGATTCGATTCGATCATCGCTCGCTTGGCTGCTACCGAAGACGAATGGTTCGATGAGCCACCACGGCTCGAGTCGGTATCAGAGGTCTCCAAACTAGAGAATGCCTTTCGAAGGCTTCGATAGAGCTCGCGATAAGCGAGGTACCGAAGGAACCGTTTCATACAGGTCTGTTGATTAGTCCCGTATGTGAGTGTTGTCGTAGGTCAGTAGTATTATACAAATAACTCGAGTACTCGAAGCAATGACGACACAGGGAGAAATCCGGACGGAATCGTCGACAGAGTTGCGCGATGCAATTCAGGATCTCCCGCCAAGCGCGAAGTTAGTTGCCATCGTCCTCGAACACAATGGAACCCTCACCCAACGAGAGCTCGCCGCAGAGTCTCTCCTCCCAGAACGGACTGTCCGACTCGGCCTCGAAGAGTTACAAGAAGTCGGTGTCGTTGAATCGAGAACATCGCTACAGGACGCTCGAAAACGCCTCTATACCCTTTCGGTGGAGTCGACCTCTGAGACACCTTCGTCAGGCGATAAGCGCTGAGAGAGATCAGTATCGGAACCGTTCGACGACCTCTGCAAACGCGACGTTCGCTTTGACTGTTTGAATCTGAATTCGGACCCGTTCTCCTTGTTGGGTCTCTGGGACAATTACCACGAACCCACGCTCAACGCGTGTGAGTCCGTCACCCTGATCGCCGATCTCTGTGATCTCCACGATTCGGTGTTCACCAACATCTACCGGTGGTTCTTGGCGGTCGGGGCCAGCTTGGTGATCCGTATCAACGGAGTCAGAGTCTTCCTCAGATAACTCCGATGTGGTCGATAGAAGCGCGACTTGGTAGGCCTGAGAGGTGTCAACGAACCCATCTTCGACTTCAGATCTTGGGACCTCGATGACGTACGAATCGCGCTGCTCGTCGACAGTCGCTGAAAACAGACAGGTGAGTTCTTCGGAGATATGCATGAAGACGTGATCAACCCAAAGTAGTTACTCAACCAGTATTGCTTGTTGTGTTCTCAACTCACGATCCACCAACTGCTCACTGCAGATCGTAGTGAGCGATTGACTCGCCCTCACAGTTCGAACAGACATTCCGGTCGGTCTCAAACGTCGACCCACAGCGTCGACACTCATAGAGGCTTTCTGTCTTCTGTCGACCAACTAACCACACGAGTCGTGAGAACATCTTACAGGATACAATCAAAGAACCATAATAAACACGTGTGATCGTTTATCCCTCCACTGTACAGCATTTTCACCGACTGGGATATAAGTCGATATTGTGGTTGAGTCGACTCCGACAATACTCGCGGAGCTGATCTAACAGGATATGTATCTACAATTCGTCCGCAGTTTGATTTGCTTCAAGAACTTCATCCATTGGAGGCGTTTCAAATCTCCCGTCTTCGGTCACTTCGTCTTCGATCTCGTCAGGGTTGGATGACTCGTCACCTACAACATCACCGAACAATTTGCGGAGCTTTTTGAGCATATTATGAGTTGGGCAGGTAGAGTTATAAAATATGTTTGTCGGAGGTCAGATTAAATACTCACAGTCCACTCATGCTCACCGGTGGCCTCAACTCCGACGTCATAATCTATATGACTCCGTACATAATCCACCTCATCCACCGGTGACAGTCTCACCGTCGACAGCAGATTGTGTGAACTTGCAATGAATCGACGAAGTCGTCTTTTGCTCCCGGAGTTAATTACTTTGACCAAACACGATCAGCGGAGGCAGTTCTCGGCTGAATAACTAGAATCACAAAAAGTTGTCTCACTCAAAGAACTTCGCGATCCAGTGTTCATCCAAGCCAAGAGGAGACAATAATCTTAGGACGAATACGATGAGTAAGTAGGGGGTCACACACCACCCTGCAAGTGTTCTTTAGATACGAAAGCAGCTAGGTCACTCAGATTGGTATAACTCTGTAATATATAAATAGAGTTCAAAACAGTTCTTTATTAGACTCGTTACGCTCTAAAATCGATAGAAGACAGTATCATTTCTAATTTTAGAATACCGGCAATAACAACAACAACAACAACATTTATAATAAAGGTAAGTAGTAACGCAGTCTCTACCTGAAATTTCACTGATTTAGCCGTTCTAGTGTGTGTTTAGCAGGTTGCATGCGTCCGATTATTGGGAGTAACCCCTCACCTTCGAGTAGAGGTTAACACTTGCAGGGTGGTGTGTGAGGGACCACTTCCGAGAACACTTGTAACACTTGCAGGGTGGTAGAAGCGTTTATATCGGTACAGTCTATCGTAGTTAACAAATGGTCGACTTGGGCGATAATCCGTTTGATACAACTGATGCGATTTTTGAGTGGAAACAACCACTCAAAAAAGACACGTTCAGCCCTGAAACCATCTTTCACCGGGACGAAGAGATTAGTCTGTATATCAACGCGCTTCAAGATGTTGTTGTTGGTCACGATCCAAACAATATATTCGTTTTTGGCCCAACTGGCGTTGGAAAGACTGCCGTGACGAAGTGGGTTCGCGATAAACTCCAAGAGAAAGCGGTTGAGGAAGGTGTTCCACTCCACGTTATTGGACCAATTAATTGTCGAAACTACCGATCTGCCTACTCACTGGTGACTTCGCTTGTCAACGAGTTCCGCGAACCCGATAACAAACTCCCCGAGAGCGGCTATAGTACCGACAATGTCTTTGAGTTTTTGTACGAAGAAATCGAGACAGTCGGAGGAAATGTACTGATTATTCTCGACGAGATTGATAATATACCTCCAGACGCCCGTAATGATTTTCTATACGACCTCCCGCGTGCTGAGGCAAACGAGAATACCCCAATCGAGGCCGCAAAAATTGGATTAATTGGAATCTCGAATGATCTGAAGTTTGTCGACGTACTTGAACCAAAAGTCAAATCCACACTTGGTGAACGTGAGATTAAGTTTGGACCATACAATGCTAACGAACTTCGTGACATCCTTGGCTACTACGCCGACATGGCATTTAGAGACGGTGTGCTTCAGGATGAAGTTGTACCTCTTGCAGCAGCATTCTCGGCTCAGGAGCGTGGTGATGTTCGTCAGGGCCTCCGTATTCTCGAAAAAGCAGGTGAGTACGCACGTATGAGCGATGGAAATGTGGTCACCGAAGAGCATGTCCGTCAGGCAACTGAGACGATCGAAACGGATGAATTGCTGGATTATTTCGAGGACGACCTAAGCTCGCAGCAAGCACTTACATACCTTGCAACAACACTCGCAATCATCGAACCTGGACACGAGGCGACTACAAAGCGAGTGTATAAGCTGTACTCCTCAATCGCAGAATCGAGTGGCAGACCAATTAAATCAGAACGCAAGTTGTACGAGTTCCTTGACCAACTCTCAATGCAGGGACTAGTCCGCTCTGCTGAACAGAATCTTGGTATCAAAGGTGGCCGCAAATTCATTTACGACGTAACTGACGATCCAAGGGATATTCTCAACGCTGCACTCAAATCAACTTATAAAAATGCTGTACCGAGCAATGCCAAACGCGTGTTGAAATCACATCTTGAAGACGAGGCATCTGAATTTCAACCTCCAGACACATCGGATCCTCAGCAACAAAATCTATGGAAATTCACATGAGCGGAGCTCTATCAGCATAACACTTGCAGGGTGGTGTGGTGGTGAAAACACTTGCAAGGTGGTGTATCCTATGCCGTATTCTTATTTTCAAATTTCAAATATAATGTAGATAATTAGTTCTACCGCGGGTCAATCACAAGTTCATATACTCCAGTATCAAACAAATTCTCAATATGATCGTGTTCAGAGAGTCGTTTCATTCGTTGGTTAATATACTGTCGAGATACCTCTGTACCTCTATCTTCCAAAATCATCTTTATTAGAGTAGGAGTTGCTCGTCCATTTGTTAGTACGTCAAGAATTTTTTCGTCAAGATCGTTTAATTCATCTTCTGTTAGAGTCATTACAGTCTGGTTTCTACTCAATGACTACAATACCATCGCATACGGCTTTGGCTAATTCATTCTCTATGGTAATCTTTGAATAATTTCTATCGTAAGTTTACAATAGAAACTATTAAGTGGCCCACACTACTACAGAAGGGTAAGCACAGGAGCGGTAGAATGCCGCCGGGTGCTGGAACACCCGCGGACTGTGCTGGGACAAACCAGCATGTCGACAGAGAAAGCAGCCGGACTTGAGAATTCCGGCACCGACAGACAGCACAGACGACAGATTACATCTCCAAAACGGGGGGTCAAACTGTGAGCTCGACCCTACAGTCAGTCGACGGCCCGCAGCGGACGGTCCCCATCCCGTCAGTCCTGACGAACTCCTTTCGGGCGATCCTGGATGCGTTCGGTGATCAGATCATCCAGCTGAGAGCGAAGGGAAGTGTCACAACGACTAACCGGACGACCGTCGAGGAGCTCGCAGAGTACGGCTTCACTCGTGAGCAGGAGACCAACCACCGACTTACGATTGATTACACGCAACTGCAGAGCCCAAACGGCACAGGGGTAGCAAACCCTCTGGACGCAGATGCGCAGCAATCGATTATCGAACACGTCGACGCCAACCTTGCTGTTGATTCCCACAGCGTCGACCCAGACCTTGGAGTCACGTCAGTTACCATCCGGGTTACTGATGAGCGACTCCAGGAGGTCACACCGGCTCAGACACCAGAATTCGACATGAAGTTTGTTGCCGATCCAGCAGAAGAACCACTACGCGACAAAACACGCCGGCTCAACAGCGACCGGGGACTCTACAGCGAACTCGGATTTAACATTCAGAATCTCAATCTGCGCTCGGTCATCGAGACACAGACGAAGTTCACCCAACAGTCGGATGGCCAATATCTAAGCTGGCGAGGACCAGAAGACATCCGTCCACGGTCGCCCGAACGGTTGGCGATCCGTATCAACAAACACGTGCTTCCGGATCAGTACGGCACACTCAAACCCTACCGAGTAGCTGACGACACGATCCTTGAATTGGCCGAAGACGAGGTTGAGACGCTCGCCGATCGCCTCAACTCTGGATCAACTCGAGGTGACAACTGATGGACGGTGTGCAGTTCAGCGTCGACCCAGCGGAAGATGAGGGGTTCTACGTCACTGTAGGTGAGGAGCTGACCGTCTACGAGCAGTATGATGCAGCGGTTGCAGAAGTCCAACAAAAAGTCTCGACAGAGACGGACAGCTTCCTCGCAGAAGTCACAATCGACAACAACGGCAGTGATGATGTAGCGATCAGCCTTGAGCAGGTTGGCTGGCAGCAGATAATTCAGGACATGGCCGAGTTGGAGGGATCTGACGACCTATGATAGAGCGAGTCGAACTCCCAGTCGAAGCGTTGAGACTCGATCCGATGCAGTCCAGAGAGCGCGCCTGGAGTGGTGATGAACCTGATCAGCGGTTAGCCAAATCCATCGACGAGGATGGACTGTTTCACGACGTTATTGTGCGGCCGCTCGAGGATGTGGACGTTGGTGACAATGTAGATACGGGGGTAACTACAGACACTGACACCGACTCTACCTCTGCTACCGTCGTCGACGGCGACAAGCACCGTGAGCAATCAGTCGATCAAGCAGAATACACCATCATCGCTGGATCACGGCGGTACTACGCCGCAATGGAAGCCGGCTATGAGACGTTGCCGTGCAAAATCCTGCAGGCGGACGATTTGGATGCAGCGTGGACTTCGCTGCTGGAAAACACAGATCGTCGCGAGCTCTCTGAACAAGAGATTGCCCAGCAGCTCAATCTCATCTACCAGCTCATTCGCCCACGAGAGCACAGTGGTGGTAATGAACACAGGACCGCGCCAATCGCTCTCGACTTAGATATTGATCATGAACACTTCGAGACCGATGAGGAAGCTCTTACTTACATAGCCGAGCGGTATTGCGGTCGCTCCGATCAGAGTGCGATTAGCCATATCCAAGAGCATCTACAGACGGCTGCACTCCCACCGGTGCTGCAATCGCTGTTCAAGAATCCCGAGGAACGAACAGCCAGCGAACGCACAGCCTTAGAGAACTATGGGATTGATACCCGTGCGAAACTCGGGAGTGGAGAGGGTAAATCCGGAACCTCACGAGCGGTCGTCGCACTGCACGACACACTGGATTCGGAACTGGATAGTGACAGCATCGATCCAGTCAACGCAGTTTTGGAGGCTGTCGGATCGCTCCGTTTCGATGAGATGTCGGAACTCGAACTGCGCCAGTCGCTTCGAGAGTTCCGAAAAGATGTCTCGACAGCTCTCGATTTGGAAACAGCAACAGACCAGCGGGAAGCGTTTAGTGAGACGCTGCAACGCTATACTGAGGAGTTACAAGAACTGCATGAAGAAATCGAACCGAATCGACCGTTCAAGCGGGTTGATTTACAGGGGCCAGATACCCAACGTCACAGTCGCTGGCATGTCCAGGCGATGCGCTCTCGGGGGGCTAACACCCACACAGAACTGGCACGAGAGCTGTATTTAGAACGACTCGAATCATTGGCCGACGAGCACGGGTGGGACTGACTGATGGCTCAAACAACCGAGACGGCAGTCCCTGATCCAGAGCTGCTTCCAGATGAAGATCACACACTGGTGCCTGTCGAGAAATTACTCCATGGTCAATATAATCCTCGTCGAGTCCAGCCGAAAAGGAGGCTCAAACAGTCAATAAAGGGTTCAGGGATCAATCGCCCATTGATCGTTCGTCCTGACCCTACAGAGGATATCTACCACATTATCGATGGCTGGCAGCGGTATCAGGCAGCGACAGATTGTGGTTGGGAAGTCTTGCCGGTGAAAATTTGTGAGACGTTGCTCGAAGCGTTCGAGGAGACGAACATGGCGAGCATGGGCCGACGTGAGTGGACGATCTACGACCGGGCACAGTTTTGCTGGTCTTTGTACGAAGAAATGAAGACAGACGAGGATTCGAAGATGGCGGTAGCTCGAAAAGTTGGTAACCGACTGGATCGCGATCCGAATGCGATTCGCCGGTATGTGAACGTGCTGTCGCTACCGGATGTGATCCATCCGCTGTTGAACAACGGTCCGGAGGGGACAGAAAAGCAGTGGGCGATGCTGAAGAATCACAACTCGGACGTACGCCAGTACAGTAGGCTTCGATGGGAAGTAGCAGATATATTAGCGACACGGCAGTCTGATGTTTCAGAGGACCGTCTGATCGCCATTGCAGCACGTGCAGTTGCGTTCAAGGATCCGACTGATGCCAAGGAGTTCATCAAAACGGCAGTAGCTGAAGAGCACCGACGCTTGGACATGATTCGTCGGGAGGTGCTCACAGGTGGTGATCACGAAAAGTATTTGATCATTCCACGAAAGGCGGTAAGACTCCCGGCTGAAGAAAAGCGAGCGATGATGGACCATTGCCATCAGAATCGAATCTCACTGTCAGAAGTTGTAACTGAAGCAATCGAATCACTCGCCAAGCAAGCCAGAGATGATCGTTTGGAGGAGGTTTAATTTGACTCTCCCTCAGTTCACCCCGTACTGGGTAATAAATCTCGAACAGGTATCGACAGATTCGATCGTAAACAAGGCCGTTTCACAAGTTACAATCTACGGGTGTACCTCAGTCGAAAGGCCTGATAATCACTATTGTGCTGATGAAGAAGTTCCACGCTGCCGGAGAAGGTATAACAATGAGTGATGCCAATGCCTCAGCTCCTGGTAGCTGCTCTATCTGTGACGGACAAGCAGTTGAAGCAGATATATATGGGTTAAATGGGATCTGCACCGATTGTGGCTTCGTTCTGCAGGCCAATACGGATGCGATTCCGGAGTGGGCTATCGCAAATAGCGACCCTGAATCATCCAGTCAGGAAGACTGGGAAATCTTCTGTCGAGTCGAAAACGCGACCGAACAGCAACTTGCAGAATCCTTCGGCGTGATCGAATCGATATCTGCTCAATTTGGGCTGCCTACAGAAATCCGTGCCAAAACAGCAGAAATCTATGGGCGTGCCTTTCGAGCCGAAGTGACAGATGGACGTGAGACTGCAAGTATGGTTGCAGCATGTCTTCGTATTGCCTCACTACAGGCAACGAAGCCTATCCCTACAGGTCGACTCACTGAATTAGACATGGTCGATGGATCATTATTTCGACAGAGTTGTTCGGTGCTGCAATCTGCTGTGGATATCACAGCACCACTGGCAGAGCCAGCATCGTATCTCTGGTTTTTGAAACAGGTCCTAACGATAGATTCACAGATTGTTTCGACGACAAGTGAACTCCTGCAGTCAGTCAGTGAGACGGATGCACTGGTAGGGAAAGATCCAGCTGGGATAGCTGCTGGTGGGCTCTACTGCACCGCTGACCCGTTCACCCAGCAGACTGTTGCTGATGCGGTCGGTGTTTCAACTGAGACAATCAGATTGCGGGCCGCAGATATCCGGGAGGTCACAGCATGATCAGAGAGGGATCAATCCGTCAGCGTGTAACTGATGGATCTGATGACCAATCACTTAGGGCTGCAATCTACGCCCGAACCTCCAGTACAACTCGAAAACAGGGGTATTCGTTAGACGCTCAGGTGAATCGTAGTCTCGATCATTGTGACACGCTGGGCTGGGAAGTGACCTTTGTCTATCGTGATGAAGCGATCAGCGGGGCAGATACCGATCGCCCGATGTTCCAGCAGATGATCGAGATGGCCAAGCAAGGTGGCTTCGACGTGATCGTCTTCTGGAAGCTCGACCGGTTCTCGCGGAGCCTCATGCATGCGGTCCAACTTGAGGAAGAACTGCGTGCCTTCGATGTGTATCTCTACAGTGTGACCGAACAGATCGATACTACCTCGGCGACAGGACGGTTCAATTTTCGGAATCTCGCTAGCGCTGCTGAGTTTGAGCGTGATATGATTAAACAGCGAACACAGCTAGGGATGCAAACGGTCGCCGAAAATCACCAGTGGCCTAATAAAAACCCACCATTGGGTTACAACCTCACCGAAGACAATCAGTTGGCAACCGATAACACTGAACGCCAACTCGTAGAACGTATTTTCGAATCGTATATAGAGGTCAAATCGATGCCGGCTGTCGCGAGCCGACTGAACGAAGACAGGATCGAAACACAGACTGGTGACTCATGGACACCACGTGCGGTTGGCGACATTCTGCGCAATGAGATCTATCGTGGGTGGTATGAACTCAGCGACATTGCCGAACACGTCTTTGAGTATCAGATCATCGACGACGAAACCTTCCAGCAGGTGACTGATATCCGACACCGCTTCCAAGGGGATTCAGCCGAGCGACCAGCAATGCCAACCTCTCGGAAGGATGCCATTGTTGAGCATATGCGAGAGATGTATATCTCGTATCTTGATCGCTGTCGCTCACCGGAATAGCGACGCAATATAATGTTCGTTATTCGCTGTCAGACTCGGTCTCTTTGTCAGAATTTGAATCGCCGGCTGACTTGCCAAAGATCTCATCACCGTTGAGGAGATCGTTCATAATCTCCATCTTCTCAGCTTCAAATTGTAGTGGCCACTTGCGGTAGTAATCGTCAAGACTTTCGACCGCCTCACATTTTGGACATTTGTACCGATGAGTCCTAATATCGTATTTTCCTCCAAGGTCAACTTGACCATCTTTGACAAGGGGCTCCCCACAGTGATGTACCAGTTTAACCGGTATTGACGATTCAACCGTAGCAAAAAGTCCGAACTCCTCGATGAAGTCCTCTATCGTGTGGGTTTCTTCGTCAGTCGAGCCAACCTGATCCTTTTTCTTGATCACTGCTTGCACCTTTTCGAAGATTTCCTCGCCTCGGTTGTTATCCTCAGACCCAAGCAGACATAATTCAGACTCATACAGATCGTTCTCAAAGGGCATCCCTTCAAGCCAGTCTTCAGGCACTTTTGGGCGACCGATGTATGCCGATTCTTGTAGAACAGTCTTCACTGAATGGCCCTCGATAGATTTAGAACCGAATTCGGCTTCGATGTGTCGCTTGGTTGCAGCGTAGTTTTCACATTCGATGAATTTCTCAAATATTTCTTGAATAATCGGCTTTTCGTCGGGATCGACTTTGAGCCAGCCGTCTTCGGTTTCAGAATACCCCAATGGTACTGTCGGCGATTTGCAGTTCCAATTTTTCTTTTCAAGGAATCCTCGGATTCGTTCTTTCGTGGCTTTCTTAGTTCGGATCGTATTCTGAACTTCTGCCATCAATGACATAAGGGTCGTATGCATCAACCCTTTGACCTCTTCGATATCTTGTTCTCCTTTGGGAGTGATTAACGTAACACCACATTCCCGCTGGAGCTGAGATATGAAGTAAAGGGTTTCTGGAGCATTCCGACCGATCCGGTCGATTTTTTCGACAAGGAGATAATCGATGTCTTTCTGCTTGCAAACCTCAAAGACTCGTTGGATTGCCTCTCGGTCGAAGTTGGTGCCTGTTTTTGCTTCGTCGATGAATGGGTCATATGGCAGTTCAATTCCTTCATCGTGGGCAATTTCTACGAGTTCCGAAATCTGTCCCTGGATACTCCCCTCATCTGGGTTTTCATCATCCATATTGTCGTTATCATCTGAGGTTTGCCCATCGCTGCTCACTCGGGCATAGATGATTCCTACTTTCCCGTTGTCTTCGTAGGCCTGCTCCGGGTTATCGTCGCCGTCATCGTCAGGATCGGGATCACTATCTGGGCGAGCCTGACCCTCCACCGTTATCTGATCTTTTTTATCAGTGGATGTCGATACCTTTGACCCTTCAGTATAACTCATCACATCGGTTTGACTAACCGTAATTTCGAGAGGGTAGTTTCGAGCCTTGATTTCGAGTGTTTTTATCTCCTGTCTTAAGTTATGGGCCAGATTTGAAGTAAGACCTAAGATACGGTGGGTCAAGAGTGACCGTATCTTACGTTTTACTTCAATGTTGGGCCAAAATCGACCGAGATGTCCCATGTGGCTGCTGAGTGGTCGTGTCGTGAGATCGTAGATCTCAAACCACCCTTCAGCCGAACCGGGCAAATGCTTGACTGCTTTTGAGATACGTGACCGGCAATCGTTCTCAAGCACATCTTCTGTTCCTTCTATGATTCCGCTACAATGGAAAACGTAGTCACTGCTATTATTCATTGGTTTGTTTGATTTTGCTGACTAACGAATGTCAGTTTATGAGCACTCTGGATCTCGTTCTACACAATCTATCCATGGATCACACTCAACCACAGAGCGCTCACCACAACCGCGGGATAAAAACAACGTAGAACCAACACCCTAACATAATCACATACATGTTTTCTGTTTATCTATAACCATATTCTTGGTTATCTTCGCTATTATTTTCTAAAGCACTCAATTTTCACGTGGTATAAAAACAATAATCAAACGCTTGCCCAACTAACCACATTAGAACCTAATTATCAATTATACAGATGACGAAACACTAGGCAGCGTATTCATGAACTAGTCTTTCATGATATCTTTTATTTTCTTACAGGCGCTCCATCCTTCAACATCATGCAGCTCACAGATTGCTTCAAACGATTCAGATCCAACAATTCGATCATCAATTTCTTTTGCATCGACCTCACCAATATATGCAATTGCACCGAGTACTAGGGCCTCGATGCCTCCGATTTGATTAAATCGTCGACCGTTGGTGTTAGTGACAATATCAACGACACGGCGCTTTTGGAAAGCAGAGAGATGCAGTGAATCTGCGAGAGCATGACTCAGGTGAACCTTGTCTTGGTGCTCTCGTCGGCCAGTATCATCAGAATTCCATTCGTGTTGGTGCTTCCAAAGCCGATTCCACTTGTCAGTATCCTTTGCACTCTCCGCATAGAATGTCGTTCGAGCAGTCTCGAACTGAATAAGCCGCTTTTTATTCTCGACAATGCGGTCACGCTTCACAGCAAGAGCGGATCGTTGACCATCACCAGATTCAGCGACGACAGGCTGTCCAGAACGCGTAACTCCGACAACGTACTCAGATTCAGAACCGTACGACACAGGACGACCCCATAATAAGTCTACTGTGCACGTACTACTTAAATAGACCCGGTTAATACTACGAAATACTACGCTTAGTTCAGAACTAACGGTTTGTCGTGGTTAGGACGCTTCTCAATTCACGCATTATTAGTGTGGGACTACTCTAACAGCCGTTCAAAGTTAATTAAGTGCCGACAGTCCTCACTTATATTTCAACTCAAATCATCGGGATAGAGTACATTTAGGCCGTCAATATTCTCGAAATCACGATCCATAGCAACGATATCTGCATCATAATCCAGAGCGACGGCAGCGATGAGAACATCAACCGCATTAATTTGTTGACCCTGATCGAACAGTTGAGCCCGTATCCGGGCACCCTCCTGAGCTGCACTTCGGTTGAATCCAATCACACCAATCCAATCGAGTGAGTCATCAATCGCTGCAATCGAGTCTCCCTGCTTGTTGGATCGTTCGGCCCCAGTATAGAGCTCCCACAATGCCAAGGTCGGGACCACGTACTCAGCATTTGGTCGCGCCTCCAGAAACGACAGTGCATGATCTCGACCGTGGAGATAGTCGATAAGAAAGCTACTGTCCAAACAAAGCATCTTGTCGCTCCTCAACCCCCTTCTCGAACTCTTCACTTGCCTTCTCTACCTGGGCTTCGAGATCGGTTTCAGCGAATGACCCAAACCCGCTCTTGAAATCGGGTGTCTCGTCATCTTCGTCGACGATCCACCAGACGACTGAGCGGGCCCCAACGTCCTTTCGCTCGACGGCCTTACGTTCGTGAAGATCAACGAGTCGCTTTCGAACAGCACTCCGACCAATCGGGAGCTCATCTGCAATCTCAGTTGCAGTCATCACTGGGGCTGACGCTCGCTCAAGAATCCCAAGAATATCGGCGTCTGTAACCGATGGTGTGTATCGTCCCCCACCGTCTCGATCTGATCCAGACATACACGGCTATTTTTACTACTCCGTATTAGCTATTACTCTCGTGAAAACTTGATTTATAAATCCAAGCTTCACGAAACGAGCGGGTCCAGAAGGCCAGATCACATCATCGACCAGTATTTGTACGTTTGTATATAAAAGCGCAACTGCGAGGTCTGTCCTGCAACTCACATCACGCAGTTCATCGGTGAATATGTCTGCACTGGCACGATGATCTGTGGGTGCCAATAGATTGACAGTGCTACCGACTGGCGTGCAAGATGCAGCGCGCAAGTCGGTCAGGCGAGATTGATTACAGACGAACCTGTTGGATGGTTCGATGGAGGTAGATATATAATCGGATGTACTGTATTTGTGTAATATGCTTGAATCATCATTTGCTCGTTTTGTGACGACTGTTCTGGGTGTCCTTTTCTTTGCACAGTTGATAGACGGGCTGTTCATCCCACCTGACCCGTTCTCACAGTTACTCTTCATCGGCCTAATGATTATTGTGGCTCTCTTGGTTGCGTACTACCTGAGTTACCGAGGCGGGTACGAGCGACTGGCAACACGTGTTGGTTGGTGAGTTTCGCACCTTCAATCTCGGGTGAGTAAGCCAACCAATGTGAATACAAGAGCAGAAGGTTGCTGAACTGACCCTCTACATTCAGCAGTCGCTGATTTGATTGGTCAGGGATATGCAGCCTTTCACTTCGCTGGATTACCGTTATGACTGTGGATGACAGACGATTATCAGCAATCGAGCGAATGGGCCCAACAGCATCGAGAGTCATTGACTACGCGACATACCCACGAGGATGTCCTCACAGATAGAGAGTTCGAATTACTGTTAGAGGCATGCAGTTCGCTGCCGGAGCCGCAGGATCTCCAAACACGGTTCGTGTGTCTGGCAGCTGGTCGGCTTGGACTTCGTGCCGGTGAGATCGCTCACTTCCACGCAGAGTGGCTTGATTGGGATCGGATGCTCCTCCGGATTCCACAACACGAACCCTGCGAGTGTGGGTACTGTCGGCGGCAGGCAACACAAGAGACGACACATAATGAGGATCTCACACACGAGGAAGCGATGGAAGCGAGGTGGCATCCCAAGACAGTCGCCTCCGCGCGATCCATCCCAATCGATCTCTCGCTTCGGTTGGAACTGTGTCTGGAACGGTTCACCGACCAGTACGAAGCATTTCCACGGTCACGGAGTGCTGTGAACAGACGAGTGACGGCCGCCGCCGAAGCAGCAGACATCGACGGCCGAGTGTATCCGCACGCTCTCCGAGCGACTGCAGCCAGCTATCACGCATATCAGGGGGTCGCACCGGTTCCCCTCCAAGCACTGATGGGCTGGAACGATTTGGCAACGGCACAAAAGTACATCCGCATCTCAGGCAGGGCGACAGCCGACGCTCTTCGGCAGGTTCACCACCGATAACGTCAGTCGTATATCTATCATTTCTCAACGTGGCTGCTGAATAGAACGCGCGTATCCCGCACAAGGGCATCATTTAATTTGGACAATCGGTGATTACAGAGCGTATATCCTCCGTAAGAGACATTATGCGTTCGTGATACTACAGATATATGAATGGTGATCAAGGGTACAGCAGAGGCGTCGTGGGTGCTATTGTAGGAATTGTCGGTGGTCTTGTTGCCGCAGGAGGAGCAATGGCCGCATCAAATGATATTGTTATTAACAATACTACTGAAATGATCTTTGTTCTTGTATTCAGTGCCGGATTAGTAATCACCGGCGGATTGCTTCAATTATCCACTGTTGTGAAGTCTGTGGAGTCACCGTGGAGGAGGTAATCACCGGTAGGTTGTTTTAATCATACAACCAATTATCATGATCGGTTCATCCTCTGTATCTTACACATCTCGACCTCGCAATTTCAAAACAGATGCCACTGTTTCACTGTTTCCGGTGAGAGTCATTGACAAAAGTCACTGTAGAACAGGGTAGTATTTCCTCTGACCCAATCGGATAGCACGATAGCTTTAGCTTGCCGACCGTTCGATCCGCCGCGAATCCACCGCCGATATCGCCCCCGCGGATGGCCAGCAAACCGAATAACACATTTCGATCATTTTATACGACTCAGCTGTAACCACGAGACGTGTCACAGTCACCGTGGTGGTACGGGATTCTTCTCTTCCCGATAGTGGTTTTGATGACGTTGATCTCTGATTTCGCGCTGAGGTGGTTTCTCCTTACGACTCGATCACCGGACGCAACTACCGGTATGGCTCCTGTCTGGTTCCTTCTCCAAGCACTCTCGTTTTGGATCGGGCTTCTCGTCGCAGTCATTATTCTCGTTTGTTTACTCGCAGACCTGTGGGCACTCAACACGGATAGTGCACGGTTACTGAGCCTCCTCTGGGGCGTTTCAGGCATCGTTCACTTGGGAGGAATTCTCTTCACAGAACTGTTTCTTATTTCAGTTCCAGTACTCTCATACTATGTGTATCAACGCCGCACTGGCGACGAACTCCCCCGTCTTCACACACCGATTTGAGAACCGTTCCGACAGTGTGCGTTAATCTGTGGCATCGCCTAATGCGAATGAATGAAGCTCACCGACTCGAAAAAACACGACATATTCGGCTCGTGCACCGGGAGTTCGACGGCGAACACCGAGGCGGTCGGTTCGGTGCATTTAAATACTAATTTCCAAAGTAAAGATAATCGCAGGTTTGCAGCGATTCTCTGTATTGGCCACTCGGCTGTGTGTCAACTACTGGATAGAATGATCCGCCAGTGATGAATACAGGGCGCGAGTCAGTCATCTAAGTGGGTAGATAGAATGGCTAAAACAGGTTGCGAGGAGAAGTATAGAGACCGATTGAACCACGTCAAAATAGGTATGAGATGCCCGTGATGACGAGACAGGCACCGATAAATCGATAAATCCACATCATTACGGTAGACGGTTGAGACGGCTCAGACTGTGTGTCACGCAAAGAGTCAAGCCCAAAGTGATAGATGGAGTTAGGAACGAATAAATAAGCAACTCCAAGTAGTGTAAATCCAACCCCCGCGAGTAGATGAAGTCTATTCACGCACCTTGGTTCCAATTTAAAACACTTGAATCCTGAGAATTGAGCGATACATCCTCTACATTCAGCAGTCGCCGATTTGATTGCTCAGGGATATGCAGCCTTTCACTTCGCTGGATAGCCGTTATGACTGTGGATGACAGACGATTATCAGCAATCGAGCGAATGGGCCCAACAGCATCGGGAGTCATTGACCACGCGACATACCCACGAGGATGTCCTCACAGATCGGGAGTTCGAATTACTGTTGGAGGCATGCAGTTCGCTGCCGGAGCCGCAGGATCTCCAAACACGGTTCGTGTGTCTGGCAGCTGGTCGACTTGGACTTCGCGCCGGTGAGATCGCTCACTTCCATGCAGAGTGGCTTGATTGGGATCGGATGCTCCTCCGGATTCCACAACACGAACCCTGCGAGTGTGGATACTGTCGGCGGCAGGCAACACAAGAGACGACACATAATGATGATCTCACACACGAGGAAGCGATGGAAGCGAGGTGGCATCCCAAGACAGTCGCCTCCGCGCGATCCATCCCCATCGATCTCTCGCTTCGGTTGGAACTGTGTCTGGAACGGTTCACCGACCAGTACGAAGCATTTCCACGGTCACGGAGTGCTGTAAACAGACGAGTGACGGCCGCCGCCGAGGCAGCAGACATCGAAGGCCGAGTGTATCCGCACGCTCTCCGAGCAACTGCAGCCAGCTATCATGCATATCAGGGGGTCGCACCGGTTCCCCTCCAAGCACTGAGGGGCTGGAACGATTTGGCAACGGCACAGAAGTACATCCGCATCTCAGGCAAGGCGACAGCCGACGCTCTTCGGCAGGTTCACCACCGATAACGTCAGTCGTATATCTATCATTTCTCAACGTGGCTGCTGAATACAAAGCGCGAGTCTTGCACGTCGCAAACTAAGGATCTGAGTCGTCTGATTCGGTCAGTACAAACGAACCACTTGCCGATTGACTGTAGTGCTTACCGCGTACGAAAGTAGATGACGACGCGAAGCGGTATGAGTGTGAGAAGGAACGCTAACATCGTAAGTACCGTCCACGTGGGGGCAGCATCGAGTCCGAGTTGTACACCCATGATGAATATGAAGAGGCCAGCGAACCGAATGCTGGAATTTTCCCAGAGTCGTCGCTCGCTCACGAACGAGCCGTACATCACAGCAATTCCGATAGTCACTCCGAGGATTGTCGCGCCAGCAAGTCGTTGTGGCGTGATCGAGACAGTGATTGAGACCGGCTCCCAGTAGACAAGCACACCGAGAGCGACAATCGCCAGCCCTGTCCAGAGGAGGTCATAGTAGGCACCTAGCCGAGAATCCGGCTCACTCCACTCCGTTGGAACCACTGTCATATGTCGAGACAACTGCTCCACAATGATAAGCGTTCAACCACATTTTCATTGCCACTGACATTCGGAACCACGTGAGTTTGACAGCCGAGAAAAATTCAACCATATTGCCACTTCCTGTATAGTAGGCAGCCACACTGAAAAGGCGTTCCAGCGTAGTGAGGTCGAAAGAAACGAAGTCGCTGTGCTGGCTTGATGCTCTATATCCA
>Ga0209965_1000224_pt1 | contig 20470 bp, 20 predicted proteins | sample SalPon2_B_H2O_MG_FD_185707 | JGI IMG/M metagenome (GOLD analysis project Ga0209965, IMG submission 185707) | Salt pond water microbial communities from South San Francisco under conditions of wetland restoration - Salt Pond MetaG R2_B_H2O_MG... | ecosystem: Environmental > Aquatic > Non-marine...
GGCTTCGAGCGCCGAGAGGACGCGCTCGGCCGCCAATCCGGCGTGTTCGCGTTCGGTCATCGGGACGACGACAGTCGCGCTGTCCGTCGGCGCGTCCGGACGGGCGTCCCCGAAGTCGTGGAGCGTCCTGACTCCCTCCTGTACGTATTCCATCGTCTCTCGGGAGGGCTCCGACGTCGAAAAAGCCCTGGCTTGCGGCATCGTGTGCGGGCGGGCACGCTCCGACCGTCACCGGTTCCAGACCGTCAGTTCGTCCCGCGGTAGGCGTCGATCGCCGCCCGGTATCCCTCCCGGTACGTCGGATACCGGAACTCGTAGCCGAGTTCCCGGACGCGATCGTTCGAACACCGCTTGCTCGTCAGGATGCGTCGACGAGCGGCCTCCGAGAGCCCCTCGTCGTCGAGGCGGTCGGCCTTCGTCCGTTTCGGCGGCTCGTCGACGCCGCACTCGTCGGCGAGCCAGTCGGCGAACGCCCACTTGTCGACGGGTTCGTCGTCGACCGCGACGAGCAGATCGGCGTCGGCCGATTCGAGCATGAACCGAACGATCCCGGCCGCGTCCGCCCGGTGAATCATGTTCAGATACCCCTCCGTGACGGGGCCCTCGAGGTAGCGCTCGAGCCGATACCGGTCGGGACCGTAGAGGCCGGCGAAGCGGGCGACCCCGCCGTCGATACCGTACTCCGGGGGGAGTTCGCGGGCGATCCGCTCGGCCTCGACGAGGACCCGCGTCTTCTCGGTCGTCGGATCGAGCGCGGTGTCCTCGTCGACGAACGCGCCGTCGTGATCGCCGTAGACGCCCGTACTCGAGGTGTACACGAGCCGTTCTGGCGGCGACTCGCGGGAGCCGAACGCTTCGATGGCCGTCCGAAGCCCCTCGACGTAGACGCGTTCGGCCGCCGCTGCTCCCCGGCCGCCGGAGGACGCCGCGAAGACGAGCGCGTCGACGTCGGGCACCGAGGCGAGTTCGTCCGGATCGGTCACGTCGGCCCGGACGGCCGCCGCGCCAGTCGCCTCGACGGCGTCGATCCCCGCCGGCGAGCGCCGGACGCCGACGACGTCGTGGGCGCCGCGGAGCTGTCGGGCGAGTTCGAGGCCGACGTAGCCGCACCCGAGGATTCCGACGCGCATCGTCACCGCGCCCCGTCGATGTACTGCGACAGCAACGCGAACTCCCGAAGCGTCATCGGGAACCGCCCCTCGATCTTCGAGTGGATCTCGCGGGCCTCGAGTTCGCCGTCGATCCCCGACTCGACGGCCTCGACGTCGAGTACGGCGGTCGTCATCCCCATGAGGAGGTCGTCCCTGGCGACGGCGGCGATGGTCTCGCCGTCCGGCGCGTCCTCGGGCACCGCGAGGATCGAGGCGGCCTCCTCGAGCGTCAGTCCCGGATCGTCGCCCTCGATCACCGATCGGAGGTCGGCGGGGTCGAGCCCTGACCGTTCGGCGATCGGTTCGACGCCGTGGTCGTCGAGCACCGACGCGAGCGCCTCGAGGTACCGTTCGTGGAGTTCGGCCGGTCGGAGTTCGCCCGGCGAATCCGCGATTTCGTGGAGCATACGCCCCGTTCGGACGCCCCGTTCAAGTAGCGTTCGGGCTCCGGACTACCACCCCGGCGACGCCTTGATCGGCTCGCCGTCGGTGTCGCCCACCCCGCGCGGGCCGGGCGGGACGACCACGACGACCGCGGTTCGGGTTCCGACGGACACCCGGTCGGCGACCCCGAGACGCTTCGGGTCGCCGTCGTGAACCACTCTCGCCGTTCCGCCGTCGCGGAGGTACGTCGTCGTCGCGGTCCCGTCGCCGCGATTCGTCCGGACCGCGAAGCGCTCGTACTGTCCCGAGAGGGTGACGTACCAGACGTTCGCGGTGACGAACCAATAGCCCGGCACCGGCGCGATCGGCAGGCCGGCCGGGACCGCCCCGAGTCGCTTGCCGAGCACCTTGGCCCGCTTGCGTTCGCTCGCGCTCTCGATCCCGTCGGCGAGAGTGGTCTCGAGTCGGTCGCGGTATTCCCGCTTGGCCGCCCGCTGTGCGGTGGTCGTCGTCGGTTCGGGCGGCCGGGCGGCGTCCTCCTCGAGCGTCGAATCCAGCGTCGTCTCGAGCCGGAGTTCGATCCGATCCTCGCTCGGCGGCCCGTCGATCGACCTCGCGGCCCGTTCGATCGTCGTCCCGTCGGCAAGCATGCGGGCCTCCTCGGCGGTCGGGGCGTCGACGCTGAGTGCGGCCTCCGCCTCGTGTTCGGCGACGCCCGCGTCGACGAGGTCGGCGACCAACTCCCCGCGGACGTGGTCGGTCGCGTCCGCGACCTCGGTCTCGAGTTCGTCGCGGTTTTCCATCCCGGGTTCCATCGCGTCGAGCGTCCCCGCCGCCGTCGACAGCGAGACGCGGCCGGTGCTGAGAAACGGGATCCGATCGAGGATTCCGGCGGCGACCTGTGTGTGCGGCGACGAGAAGACGTTGACCGTCCGCGCCGAGAGGGGGTACACGCTGCCGCCGCCCCGGGCGTCGATTCGGTCGCGGGTAACGGCGCTCGTCGTGAGATACGACGGCGCGGTCTCGACCGACAGCGAGAGGTTGCCCGCGGGATCGGCGATCGGCTCCGCGTCCGGCCGCGACGCCGCCCGGTGGGCCGCCAGCGCCCCGTCGAGGCGGTCGGTGCCGAGATACTCCCCCAACGACTCCTCGATCCCGTCTGCGGTGTCGTCGTCGGCCGAGACCCGCCGTTCGAGTTCCGAGTCCAGCGAGTCGAGATACGCGAGACGCGCCGCACGGATCGTCCGGTCGGGTGCCGACCGGTCCGACTCGGGCAACAAGTCGGCCCGCGCGTCGTCGAAGCTCGATCGGAGCCGTTCGGAGGGCGTCACCCGCCCGGCGCCGACCGACGGCGCGGGGACCGTCGCGGAGATGTCGCCGGCCCGATCCCGGGCCGTCTCGAGGTCGGCTTCGACGGCGGATCGGTCGATCGACGGCGCCGCGGTCGCGGTCGCCGTGGCTCGGATCGAATCCCCCTGTGCCGCCGCCTCGGCCGCGTCCTCGAAGCCGCCCGCGTCCCGGATTGCACGAGCGCCGGCACGGTCGGCGGCGCGGCGCAGGTGTCCGTCGATCCGGCCGTCGGGCACCCGCTCTATCGGGACCGTCCGGGCCTGGGCCGCGACGCCGACGCGGTAGGTCCGCCTCGTGACCGTCTCCGTCTCCGTCGTCTCGTTGCCCTTCGCCCAGTCCCTGGTCGTCGTCTCGGTCACCGTCACGTCGTATCGGCCGCTGTCGACCGTCCCCCACCCGGGCGCGTTCGGCCCGCCGCGGCCGACCCGGTCGCTGTCGACCGAAACGTCGGTTCGTCTCGATTCCAGCGTCCAGCCGTAGCCGGGCGATCGATCCCCCCGGCTCGATCGGCCCCGAAACCGCGCCGTCGTTTCGACGCGGGCCTCGACCGTGTGGACCCGTTCGATGCGCTCGCCGAGTCGGTCCGTGCCGGTCACCCCGATCGTGTCGGCGAAGGCGTTGTCCGCCGAGGTGTCGATCTCGACGGTCACTTCGGGATCCTCGGGTTCGTCGCGCCACGTGCCGACGGGCTGTTCGGGCGGCGGGTCGGGTCCCAGGGCGTCGGCCCCCACGAGCACCGTGTCGATCCACTTTTCCTTGCCGCCGACTCCGACGAGGGCGTCCGTCGTCGCGACGCGCCGCCCCGCGGCGGCGACGCCGCGGTGGCCGTCGGGATCGGCCTCGCCGAACGTCGCGCGCTGCTCGGCGATAAGCGCGTCGTTCGTCGCCAACTCGACGTGTCGGAGCCCGAGGACCGTCGAGATCGGTGCGCCGCCGTACTGGGCGTAGCCGCGGGCCCACGCGATCGGATAGAGCCTGGCGGTGACCCGCCGTCCGAGCCCGCGTCGCGTGACCGGCGCGTTGGCGCGGGTCTCGAAGCGCTCGGTGCGATCGTGCAACAGCAAGGCGGGGTTTGCGACGACGAAGCGCGGCGATCGATCGGCGGTCGTCACCGTCCGGCCGTCCCGCGTGGCCGCGAGGGTCACGTTCTCGATTCTGACGGCCAGCGCGGCGTCTTCCTCGCCCGCCCGCTCGATCGCGACGCGTTCGATGGCCTCCCGATACCCCTCCGTCGTCGACTCGGCGGGCGGTAGCGACGCTGTGACCGTAACCGGTCCCCGTGTCGCCTCGACGTTCCCGAGGCGCTCGGCGGCGCGCAGGTAGATCCGAAGCCGGAGCGCGTCCCGGAACGGCTGGCTCCCGTTCAGCGCCCGCCCGGCGGCCGTATCGGCCGGTTCTACGACGGGGGCGATCGCGGCGTCCGTGGCGGCCGAATCGGCCGCGCCGCGCAGTTCCGTCACGGCCGCGGCCGTCGCGCCGTCCATCGCGTCCTCGATGGCGGGGGCGTCCTCCGAGGGCTGTAGCACCGTCGTCGTCGCGAGCGTCGTGCTGGTGAGCAACAGGAGAACGCCGACGAGCGCGAACGGGACGCGGGCGCGGTCGTTCACGGTTCCCACCGCCGCACGACGATTTCGACGTCCGCCGTCGCCGTCCCGTCCGGCACGGGGCCGGTCGTGTCGGGACCGGATTCCATTCCGGCTTCGAGCCGATCGGCGAGTTCGGCCGCCAGCCGTTCGTTGGCCTGTTTCGGCAGCGCCTCGGCGAGCGGTTCGGCGACGTCGACCCCGAGCGCCTCGGCGATCGATCGGTACCGGTCCGCCGTCCTCGGCGCGACCCGGCGGTCGACGAGGCGAATCCGGGTCCGTTCCGGCGGGAAGAGCCGATCGATGTACGCCTCGGCGACGGCCGTCGCGAGCGACTCGTTCGAGTCGGCGGCCTCCGGAACCGCCATTCCGCTGTCGACGGTGAGTCGCGTCGCGGCCACGTCGGCCGTCGAGGGGGGCTTCGGGCCGACCGTGAGCCGACCGGCGAGCGCCGCATCGGGGTAGGGCCGCCAGCGGGCGGTGATCCGGACCCGATCCGTCGTCCGTCGCTCGACTGCCCGGCGGGTTGCGCGGGTATACGTCGGTTCGAGGAGCCGTTCGCCGTCGAGCGCCGCCGAGAGGACCGACGCCCGCGCGAGGTGCTGTGCGAGCGTCCCGTGTACCTCGTGGTCGTTCGCGACCGGGACGGTCGCCGTCACGGTTCCAACCGACGCCGCCGCCGGATCGCCGTCGACTGTCGATCGCCAGTCGTCGTCGGGGACGGCAACGGCGAGCGTGCCGACCGCGACGCCGATCAACAACAGACAGATCGCGACGTCGAGGACGGTGCTCACGCCTCTGTCCATACACACACCTCCAGTGTCCCCGGCCGAACGCGCCCCGGAGCGGTCCGGACGCTCACCCGACGACGGACGCAGTCGGCGCTCGGTTCCCGCGTCGGGCCGCCGGTCCATACCCCCGGGTCGCTCCGGAGCGTCGCGTTCGTGGCGTATCCGTTCGGGCTGGCGGCGTCGACAGCGTCCCCGATCGGCGGTCGGACGACGCCGAGAGCGGACGCCTCCTCGACGAACCGATCGGCCGCGATCGGTGCCATCTCCGATTCGACCGTCAGCGAGGGCAGCGTCGAATCGAGAACGCCGACGTACAGCGAGAGCCCGACGCCGAGCGCGAACACCGCGACGAGCGCCGCGAGCGGTTCCGTCTGACCCTTATCCGGCGAGGACAACGTCCGTTCCCTCCCAGTCGATCCGCCTGACGACGAGTCGGTCGGCACCCTGCCACTGCGGTTTCGTCGCCCGGGCCTGCCGTACGGCCCGCTCGAACTCGGCGGGCGTCCGGAACGCCCGCTCCGGTGGGTCGCCCCTGAGCGTCGCCCGGAGACCCGGATCGTCCACGACCGGGACGATCGGGCCGTAGCCGAACGCGGCGTGTTCGGTGCCGCCCGGCCCGCGGAGCGACACCGAATCCGACCCGATCCGCACCGACTCGGCGTTCGAGAGCGGGTGCTTGCCGACGGCGGCGTGCTCGCTCGCGGCGACGCCGTCGACCGTCCGGGCCGCTCCCGAGGCGTCGGGAGGCACCGCCGACGGAAGGGCGGCCACGGCCCCGACGGCGGTGCTGCTGACGATCGCCAACCCGATCCAGACGTACCACGCGTCCAGCGGCGGTCCGAACATGGGCGGTCTGGTCCCGTCCCCATTCATAAACCTCCGGAGACGGCGGACGTCGCGAAGACCGCGAGGAGGAACGTCACCGTCGCGGTGCAGAGCGCGATGCCGACCCTATAGCCGACGGTCGCCCGGTCGAGACCGCGCTGTAGCCCCGTCGAGAGTCCCGTCAGGACCGCCGCCATGAGGAGGACGTAGACGCCGACGGCGATCCCGAGGCCGGCCGTCTCGGGGGCGCTGCCGTCCAGCGCCTCCGTCGTCCCGACGCTGTCGGCGAGCGCGACGGTCGCGCCGCCGACGAGGGGGCCGAAGAACGCCGCGGTGTTCGAAAGCGTCGACGTCACGCGGCTGAGGTCCTGTTTTGCGTCCCGCTCGACGCGGCGGAGTTCGTCGAGGTGATCCGCCGTCTCGACGAGCGCCCTGCCCGCTGGCGCTCCGGTTCCGGCGGCCATGCCGAGCAGCCGAGCCGTACTCTCGGCCCGCTGGCTCGGCAGGTCCTCGAGCGCGCCGTGTTCGCCGACGAACGCCGCCTCGACGCCGACGCGGAGCTGTCGCTGACGCCTGGCAGCCGAGCGGAACGCTCCGCCGGCGATCCCCTCCAGCTCCCCCGCCGCGTCGGCGACCGCCTGCTCGACGGCGATTCCGTCGGAGACGCGTCGGCCGACGAGATACAGCGCGTCCGGGAGCGCCGACTCGAGTTTGTCGGCGCGCTTTCGGACGGCGAGGACCGGACGATACCGGACGACGAGAGCGGTCCCGATCCCCAGACCGACAGCTGTGAGCGACACCGTCCACTTCGGGAGGAGCGTCCGGGCCGCGACCGCCCCGACGAGTCCCGAACCGATACCCATCCCAATATAAACCACCGGGCGGGACGCTACCTCGCTGTCGATCGGGACGGGAGGGAACGCCACGGGGCGGTTCGCGAGCAGCCAGCCGCTCCCACAGAGCAGCCCGGCGGGGAGGACGAGGTCGTATATCGCGACGATCGCCGGCAGCGTCGCCTCGACGCCCGCCGCACCCGCGGCTGGCAACACGCTGACGAGCGCAAGCGGGAGGAGGACGCCGAAGGCGTACATCGCCGTCGACGGTCCTCGAAGCGAGTCGGCGGCCTCCGTGGCACGATCCCGCGTTCCGTCCAGGATCGTCTCCATCGCGCGATCGAGCGCCCGGTCGCGCTCACCCTCGGGAGCGTCGGCAGCGGCTTCGACGAGCGTCAACGAGCGGTACAGCGCCGGAAACCGCCCGCGCCAGGCCTCGGCGAACGCACCGAGTCCCGACGAGGGCGTCCCGCGGGCACGCCCGACGTGGTCGGCGAGGCGCCTCCCGAGTCGCCCCTCCGTCCCCGCAGCGAAGGCGGCCGCCTCCTCCGCCGCCGGCGCGATCCGCATCCGAAGGACGGCGCGGCTGACGATCGTCGGCGCGGTGCCGAGCGTCCGGCTCCGCCGGGCGCTCGCCACCGCGAGAACGCCACCGCGGGCGAGGACCGCCGCCCCGGAGCCGACGCCCGCCGCGGCGACGAGCAGCGAGGGCCGGCCCAGCCCGATCGCCACCGCCCCGAGACAGAGGCCGACGACAATTCCGACGCCGTCGGCCGCGGCGGCGAGCGTTCGGGGGTCCCCCTCGAGGAACGGCGCGACCTCGTGCATCGACTCGGGCGTCGAGTCGCGCGGCGACAGCTTCGCCAGTTCTCGGATCGGCCGAGCGCGATCGAGCGACACGGCGCTCACACCTCCAGTTCGGCCGTCCGGTCGCGGATCGCCGATTCGACGTCCGCGGCGGTCTCGGTCGGCGTCGAGAGCTCCTCGAGCAGCCGGCTGTCGGCCACGCGAAGCGTCCTCGAATCGGCGTCGTACAGCGATTCGAAGCCGACCCCCTCGGGGGACCGTCGAACGGACTCGATCGCGCGGACCCGTCTCCGTCTCGACCCGCCGTCCTCGTAGGCTTCCAGGGTCACGACGAGGTCCGTGTCCGCGAACGCCGACTCGGCGACGCCGAGATCGGTGACGACGCGCTCTTTGACCGATTCGCCCCCGCCGCCGTGGATCGTTCCGAGCACCGTCCCGTCCGCCGCGCCGACCCGCATCGCCTCGTAGAGCACCTTCGCCTCCTCGCCGCGAACCTCCCCGACGACCAACGCCCCGTCGCCGAGCCGGAGCGCCGTCCGGAGCGCCTCCGTCGCGGTGATCGACGCGCCGTCGCCCGTCGTCACGCGGAGCGGTTGAACGTCCCGGCCGCCGTCCTGGAGTTCCGAGACCGGAAGTTCGGGCGTGTCCTCGATGGCGACCGTCCGGACGTCGGTCGGGATCTCCCACAGCAGCGCCCCCAGCAGCGTCGTCTTGCCGGCCCCGCGCGATCCGGCCAACAGCGTCGCAGCGCCGCGTTTGGTGGCCACCGAGAGGAACGCTGCGACCGACTCCGGGAGCGTCCCGTTGTCGACGAGGTCGCCGATCCGGAACGCCTCCTCGTCGTGGGCCCGGAAAGTGAACCCCGTTCCGTCGCTCACCGGGTCGGTGACCCCGGCGATCCGCACCCGTCTACCGCCGGCGTCCGCGGTCGCATCGAGCGTCGGACTGGCCTGCGAGAACGCCCGCCCGCTCGATCGTCGGAACCGCGACGCCAGCGCGGCGACGCCGTCGTCGGTGAGTCTCACGTTCGTTCGGAGCGTCTCGCCGCCGCAGCGGACCCGGATCGGGTTCTCGGCGACGGGAGCGGTCGCGAACGCGTCGGTCACGTTCGGGTCGGCAAAGCAGTCCTCGAGGACCCCGAGTCCGCGGGTGTGCTTGCCGAGCGCGGCGGTCAACGTCCCGACCGGCTGTCCGGGGTCGGCAACCGACCTGACCGCCCGGGCGGGCGCGCGCTCGCCGCCCTCGATCGCGCCGCGGGCCAACCGACCGTGTGCCGCCGCGAGCGTCGCGGTGTCCGCCGGATCGAGACGGTGTTCGGCGGGCGTGAGGTGGTACGTCCCCATGTCCGCGGCCTCGTAGCGGCGGACGACAGCGCCCGTCTCGAGCTCGTAGCGGTCCCGTAACGTCGCTCCGGCCGGGGGGCGCGTCGCGACGCGGGATCTGGCGACCGTCGGCCCGATCTGGGGGCGCAGCGCCGTCCGGTAGTCGCTCCCGAGGAAGGCCGCCAACCCGGTCTGAGCGACGAGTTCCGCGACGGGGCCGTTCCGCCCGGCCGCCGCCCGTGCCGCCCCGAGCGGATCCTCCCGGGCGCGGTCGGCGAGCGCCTCGTCGTGGAAGGACGCGGCGTCGGCGAAGCGACCGGCGGCGACCAGAAAGCCGGCGGCCCCGTCCTCGTAGGCCCGCTCGAAGCCGGCCGCCCGCGTCCGAACCGATTCGACGTCGCGCCGTTCGAGCGCTTCGACGACGGTCCGGCGGCAGGCCGGTTCCTCGGTGAGCCGCCCGCCGCCCGGGCACTCGTCGCTCTCGACCGAGAGGCTGTCGGCCTCGAACGTCGGCTCGCAGCGACAGTCGTCCTCCGATGACAGCAGTCGGGCGAACACGGGGCGTCTGGCCGCGGGTTCGTATTTAAATCTTCACACGGTCGGTGCGAAGCCGAACGACGGCACCCCTGTCGGTCCGAACCAACGCTAGCCGGACCCGCGTCCGAGCGGTGAGGACCGCGGGAGCGTCGATGCGGATCGGGACCGCGACGTCGACGGTCACATTGCGTCCGACCGACGACTCCCACCGCAGGCGGTCGTCCGCGATCCGGAGCCGACCGGGATCGGCGAACGTCGGCTCGGGCGGTCTGAGTGTGACGGTCGTCGCGGCCGGATCCTGCCCCGGCGCGACGGGATCGTTCCCGGCCGCGAGCCGTTCGGCCGCGTCTCGAAGCCGTTCGAGCTCCTCGATGGCGAGCGCGGCGTTTCGCTCCCGGTCGGCGTGCTCGGCGCTCGGCATCACGAGGCCGAATATCGCCGCGGCCAGCGCGACGGCGAGGACGACGCGGATCACAGTCGTTCGCGAAGCCGTTCGAGGGGCGTCGGGCGGTCGTCGGGCGAATCGTCGGGCGGGTCGTCCGCCGCGGACGCCGAGGGGTCACCCGACTCGACGTCCGGCTCGGACCCGAACACCGGGCCAGGACCGGAACCCGGGGCGTGTCTCCCGCCGGCATCGGGCTCCGAGTCGGCGCCGCGATCGATCCGGCTCGGGGCGACGTTTCGCTCGACGGCCTCGGCCTTCCGGAGGGCGCGGTCGGCCCGCAGTTCGATCTCCTCGTTGACCGCCCGAACCGAGCCGACGTAGCCGCGCAACGCCTGTACCGCGGCCTCGAGTTCGGCGACCCGCGACGCCAATTCGTCGATCCGGTCGGCCCGCTCGATCGGTTCCTCCTCCGAGAGCGCCCGTTCGACCGCTTCGAGCCGCCGTTCGAGCGTCTCGCGGTCGTGGTCGGTCCCGGTCGGGGACGGATCGTGATCGCCGTCGATCGGGGACGGATCGTGATCGCCGTCGGTCGAAGGCATACCGCGGGCTGGCTCGCGATCGTTGATAAATCACCGGGCGCGGACGGGTCGATTGCGGAGCGAGTCGCCCTACACCAACGAGGCGCCGTCGAAGTCGCCACGGTCGATGTCGATGTCGAGGAGTTCGAGCACCGTCGGCGCGATGTCGTAGAGGTCGGCGTCCTCGATCTTCGCGCCGTCGTCGTCGACGAACAGGCTGGCGTTCCCGAAGCTGTGCATCCCGTTTCGCGGCCCGGTGTCGAACACCGCATCGCCGCCGCGGAAGCCGGACTTGAGATCGAAGCCGTCGTTCGGGATGACGACGAGGTCGGGAGCGATCTCGTCGTGATCCCCGCGGAAGGCGTCCTCCTTCGTCACGATACGGTCGGCGACGGGTCGTCCATCCGGCCCTTCGAGCGCCTCCAGATCGGCTTCGAGTTCCTTTCGGACGGCCTCGTACTCTTCTTCGGGGACCGATCCGCGGGGTTCGCGGCCCTCGAGGTTGATGTAGAACCGGCCCGGAATGAGCGAGTACGCCCGGGTGTCGTCGGCGATGTCGCCGAGGCTATCGTGGTCGTCGTCGTCGAACGAGAGCCACCCCTGTTCCTCGAGCCAGACGTTACACTTGACCTCGTAATCGAGCGAGGTGAAGCCGTGATCGGAGGCGACGACCATCGTCGTCTTCTCGTCGAGCATCCCGCGCAGCTCCCCGAGGTAGTCGTCGAGTTTCGCGTAGAACTCGAGGAACTCCTGCTTGTACTCGCCGTCCTCGGCGTAGTCCTTGAACAGGAAGTGGTTCACCCGATCGGTCGTCATGAAGACGCCGAAAAAGAGGTCCCAGTCGTCGCCCTCGATGTATCGCTTGAACGCCTCGAAGCGGGCGTCGAGGGTCCGGTGGGCGTCCTCGATGAACGCCTCCTTGTCGTCTTTGTGCCCGAGTTTCGCGTTGACGTCGATCTTGTAGTCGAGTGCCTCCAGCGTCTCGCGGAGTTCGTCGGGGTAGGCCGCCTTCTCGACGCCCGGCGAGAGGAAGCCGCTGACCATCCGCTGGATGTCCCGGTCCGGGGGGAACGTGACGGGGACGTTCATCACCGTCGCCTCCCCGCCGGCGTCGTCGACGCGGGACCACAGCCGCGTCGCCTGGACGTCCTGCCCCATCGGGACGTACGTCTCGTAGCTGTCGATTTCGCGGTCCTGGAAGCCGTAGACGCCCGTCGACCCGGGGTTGACGCCGGTCGTCAGGGCCGGCCAGCACGCGCTCGATTCGGGCGGCACGATCGAGTCGATCGAACCGCCCGACGCGATGGCGTGGAGATTCTCGAACGTCTCCTCGTTGTCGGCGATCAGCGAGTACGGTACGCCGTCGATGCCGAAGAAAGCGACCCGTGGTCCGCTTCCGCCACGAAGCCGATCGAACAGTCCCATGTGTCGCCTTGCGAGAGGCGGCTACAAGAACTTTCGTTTCGACCGGCAAAGCCGACAGCGGTCGTCGAAACCGGCAAGCGAGCCCCCGATCGGTATCGCCCGGACTACTCGCCGTCCGGGTCCGCCTCGGCGTCCGCACGCTCGAAGTTCTCCGGAACGACGGTCGGGTGGCGCACGCCGAAACTGTCGGTGGGATCTGTGCTCATACGCGTTCCTACGGCATCCGGACACATATATCGACCCATAATCACAACGTATCCGCGGGGCAATACCGTATTCCCGAAGGTAATTATTTTCTCGAAACCGGGGTACAGAGCAAGGATCGCTCGATTATCGGAGGGCATCCGGCCGACGACGGCGTAGTCCTCGCGTGGTGTCGCCGACGCGGACGGCGGTCAGTGGACTCGGCGCCCGGGCGGTCCGGCGACTACTCGAAGTTCTCTTCGTAGAGCTCTTGGGCGTGTTCGATCGCGTCCATCGCCGCTTGCTTGTCCTCCCAGCCCTGCGTTTCGACTTCCTTGCCCGCCTCGAGGTTCTTGTACGTCTGGAAGAACTCGTCGATCTCGTCGAGTCGCTGTTGGGGGATGTCCTCTAAGTCCTCGATGTGGTCGTATCGGGGGTCCTCCGTGGGGACCGCGATGACCTTGTCGTCCTGCTCGCCGTCGTCGTCCATCTTCATCAACGCGACGGGGCGGGCCTCGACGACGCACCCGGGGAACGTCTGATCCTCGACGAGGACCAACACGTCGAAGGGGTCCTCGTCGTCGTAGTACGACTGCGGGATGAACCCGTAGTCGGAGGGGTAGTGGACGTTCGAGTGCAGCACCCGGTCCAACACGACGCCGGGGATGTCCTTGTCGTACTCGTATTTGTTCCGTTCGCCCTTGAGACACTCCACGACCGCGTAGATCTCTTCGGGGGCGTTCGGACCCGTCTCGAGGTCTTCCCAGAGGTTTGCTCCGGCCATACCCGGCGTTGTGCCCGAGGATCGCAAAGAGCTTTCGACATCCGATCGGTCGGTTCGACGACGTCCCCTCGTACCGCCTCGGCGACGAGTCGGATTACGTCCCCTCGGCCGCCTCGACGACGAGTCGGATCGACTCCGCGAGACGCTCTCGCTGTTCGTCCGTGGGCCACGCGTTCCGGGGGAAGTACTCCCTCCGGAACTCCTCGCGCTCGTCCGGGGTGGCGCGTTCGATCGGCTTCGCGTAGTGGTTGCTCATGAACTCGGCGAACGCGGTGGCGGTCTCGCCGTGGACCTCGCCGTGTCGCTCCCGGACGCGGGCCGCGATCGCCCGGTTGTGCTCGTCGATCTCGTCCCAGTCCGCGCCGGATCCGGGGCCGGAGAGGGGCCGCTCGACGGCCCGGCCCGTGTCGTCGATCCGGTCGGTCCGGATCGTGCCCTCGTCGGTCCACTCCGCGGGGTACAACACGAGCGTCTCGCCGGTTTCGCCTTCCCGGACGCGGGCGTCGTAGCCGTGCTCCCCGAGCAGCGCGTCGCGCTCGCGTCGGTACGCCGCCCGCTCGTCGCCGTCGATCGCGTTCCGGAGTTGTCGGGTCAGCCGCTCCGCGCGGTCGATCGCGGCCTCGGGGAGCGGCGGTTCGTCGGCAGGGTCGTCCGCGTTCCCCGGCTGGTCGTCGGTCGGATGTGGGGTCTCGTCAGCCATCGAGCGCCTCGTTGGCCAGTTCGTCGGCGCGGTCGTTTATCTCCCGCGGAACGTGATCGAGGCTCCACTCGTCGACCCCGCGAAGCAGCTCCCGGGCGCGAACCCGCTTTTCGCGCAGCGTCGGATCGTTGGCGTCCCACTCGCCGCGGACCTGCTTGACGATGAGCTGTGAGTCGCCCTTGACGACGAGTTCGTCGAAGCCGTAGTCGGTCGCGGCCTCGAGCGCCCCGAGTAAGGCCTCGTACTCGGCCTGGTTGTTCGTCGCGCGGCCGATCCGCTCGGATCCCTCGGCGACGATTCCGTCGTCCGTGACGATCACCCACCCGATCGCGGCCGGGCCGGGGTTGCCGCGGGAAGCGCCGTCGAAGTAGACGTGCGCCCGGCCGCCGCCGTCCTCGATGAGTCCCGCCAGCCGCGCGGGGTCGCTCCCCTGGACGACGACCGACCCCTCGTAGGCGACCGCCGTCGCGCCCCCGCGGTCGGCCCGCCACAGTTCGTGGTCGGTGTTCCCGGGGCTGATCTCGACGCCCTCGGACTCCAGGCGCTCCCTGGCGCGGTCGGGGTCGCAGTCGATTACGGGCATACGTTCGGCTCCCGGTCGGGCGAAAATAGGGGTTGCGGTCGCCCCGGCGGCGTCGGCGGAGACCCCGGTCGCCCCCCGAACGACATTTCAACGCCGCCCCCGAACGGACGGTATGCGCCTCGACGAGTACGTCGACGACCTCGACCGCGACGAGTCGGTCGAACTCCGGAAGCTCGCCGAGGAGAAGTCCTACGCCGTCACCGAGTACATCGACGACGCGAGGACCCGCTTCGACGAGACGCTCTCGGGGGAGACGCTCGTCGGGTCGACGGCCCCCTCGGTGTTCGTCGGCCGATCGGAGTATCCGCAGGTTTCGGCCGGCCTCCTCGCCCCCGTCGGCGACGAGGACGACGCCGCCGACTACGTCACGACCGGGGCGTGGTACGAGCAGGGGTACGACATCGACGACGTCTTCGAGCGCCGGACCGGCCTGCTGAACTCCACGCGGCGCTCGAACGTCGACGCCCACGACGTCTGGGACGGCTTCGTCGGCACCCAACGCGAGGTCGCCATCGCCGACCGCCCGGTCGACGTCGAACTCGGCCTCGAGGACCGCCCCGGGTTCGACCTCGACGGCTCCCTGGAGGACATCGCCGCCCCCCGAGGACCGCGAGTCGGGGCCGACACCGCCCGGGTGACGGAGAACCCCTCGGTCCCGCGGGCGATCGAGAAGACGCTCTCGGACGACGACTGGCGCGCGACGGGCGCGATGACGTACCTCTATCGGCGGGGATTCGACGTCTACGAGATCAACAACGTGCTCTCGGTCGGCGCGCTCGGGCGGGGGGAGAATCGACGGCTCGTCCCAACGCGGTGGTCGATCACCGCCGTCGACGACACCGTCGGGCAGTACCTCCGGGGAACCATCCGCAACGCCCCCACGATCGGGCAGACGTCGGTGTGGCACGCCGAGTACATGGGCAACGAGTACTGGGTCGTCGCCGCGCCCGGCGAGTGGGAGTTCGAACTCCTCGAGTTGAAGGCGCCGGGCAGCATCTGGAACCCCGACCCGAACGGGCAGATGTACATGGCCGCCGACAGCGAGGGATACGAGGGGCGGACGGGGTACGTCGAGGAGACCTCGGGGGCCTACTACGCCGCCCGACTCGGCGTCCTCGAGGCGCTCGCCGAGCGCGACCGGCAGGCGAAGGTGTTCGTGATCAGACACGCGACTGAGGGGTACTGGGCGCCCGTCGGCGTCTGGCAGATCCGGGAGTCGATCCGGGACGCGGTCGCCGGCGAGGCGGCGGTCGCCGAGAGCTTCCACGGCGCCGTGCGGGAGCTGGTTCCCCGGCTTCCGGTGTCGATGGCCGACCTCCGGCGGAAGTCGACGCTCGCGGCCGGGATCCAGAGCGACCTCTCGGCGTTCGGCGGCGGGGTCGGATCGCGATAGTGTGGGCGGTTCCGCGGCCGCCTGTGGGGCGGATCGGACGGAGGCTGACGCTGGGGGAGAAGGAACTTAACCCGTCGCACGAAACGGCCTACAACGATCGATGCTGTTGATCCTCTGTGTCGACCTCGACGACGACCTCGGCCGGAAGACGTCGTTCGACACCCCCGTCGTCGGCCGCGACGCCGTCGAGTCTGCCGCCGTCGCGCTGGCGACCGCCGACCCCGAGGACTCCGACGTCAACGTCTGTTTTCAGGGCGTCCACCTCCACGACAACATCGACGACGAGTCCGTCGAGGTGGCCGTCGTCACGGGGACCGCCAAGGCGGACGTCTCGGCGAACCGGAAAGTCGGAGAGGAGGTCGATACGGTCCTCGCGTCGCTGTCGACCGGCGAGGACGTCAAAGCGGTCGTCGTCACGGACGGCGCACAGGACGAGAGCGTCCTGCCGGTCATCCGCTCGCGGGTCCCGATCGACGGGGTCCGACGGGTCGTCGTGCGGCAGGCCCAGGACCTCGAATCGATGTACTACACGTTCAAGCAGGTGCTCGCGGACCCCGAAACGCGGGGGACGATCCTCATCCCGCTCGGCATCCTGCTTTTGATATACCCGATCGCCATCCTCGCCGACGTCATCGGGCTCCCCGGATCGACGCTCGGCGTCATCTCGGCGCTGCTCGGGTTGTACGTCCTCTTCCGGGGGCTCGGTCTCGAGGACACGATCGACGGGGCGCTCGAGGGGATCCGGGTCGGGCTCTTCTCGGGACGGGTCCAACTCGTCACGTACGTCGTCGCGGCGGCGCTCGTCGTCGTCGGGGGGGTCGGCGGCTTCGACGCGGCGGATCGGCTCGCGGACGCCGATCCGGGCTCGATCCGGGCCGCCGCGGCGTTCGTCTACGGGGCCGTCCAGTGGGCCGCCGCCGCCGGCGTGGTCGCCGCGTTGGGCCGGATCACCGACGAGTACCTCGCCGGCGGGTTCCGGTGGCGGTACCTCAACGCCCCCTTCTACGTGGTCGCCATCGCCGTCGTTCTCCACGGGATCTCGGCGTTCTTCCTCTCGTTGCCGTTCGCCGAGCTGTCGTATCTCGCGGTGACGCTGACGACGGGAACGTTCCTCGGGGTGGCGAGCACGCTCGCCTTCGCCGTGGCCGAACAGCGGTACCCGCGGGACCGCGACCCCGAACTCACGGGGTGATCACCCGCTACAGCACGGCGAGTCCGGCGACGCCTGTCAGCCCGAGCGAGCGGTGTCGCCAGCCGTCGCCGGCGTTCGCGAGGCAGGTCCCGTCGTCGGTCACGGCGTAGACGCCCCCGTCGTAGGCGACGTCGACGACGGTCCCGTCGACCGGGAGATCGACCGGGTGCCAGGAGCCGGCTTCGTCGCGCTCGTAGAGGGCCTCCGCGGTCGCCGCGTGGGCGCGTTCGCCGTCGCTCGCGACGGTCCGAAACGGCCCTTCGAGGGCGCACATCCAACCGTTCGCGAGGTAGTACAGTCCGTCCGCGGTGGCCGCGAGCGGGGTCCCGGACGTCGACACGTCGGCGGCGTCGTCGAGGCCGACGTGGGTGCCGTCCAGCCGGTGGATGCCGGACTCCGCGGCGACCATCCCGCCGTCGATCGATCGGACGGCGTCGAGCTCCGAGAGCGTCCGCCACTCCCCGTCGTGGCGGGCGATCCGCCCGCCGTCGCTCGCGATGAGGCCGTCGCGGTAGCCGAGCGCCACGGCGGCCCCGAACCCGGTCGCCTCGAAGTCGCCGTCTGTATGGACGAACGCGTCCTCGGGCGTGCCGACCGCGAACCGTCCGTCGGCGGCGGTGACGGCCGTCGTCCGGCCGCGGTGCGCGAGGGAGAACTCGCCGACGATGTCGTCCGAGATAGACACCCGGGCCAGGCCGACTTCCGAGGCGACGGCAGCGGTCGTCGTGTCCCCGCCGCCGGCGTAGACGCGCTTTTCCGAGAGGCTGATGTCGTCGTCGCTCATACGGGCTATCGCCCCCTCGCGGCCGAAAGCGTTTATACTTTCTCGGAGTGTTCGACCGTCCGCCGGAAGACGCGCTCGCCCCACGAGAGCGCGTCGGGATCGTCGCTGAACACGGCCCCGACGAGGATCCCCTCCTCGTACCCGAACAGCCCGATCTCGGCCTCGTCGAACAGCACGACCGCGTAGGGCAACTCGTCCGTGACGACGCGGAGATCGAGTCCCTCAGCGTCCGCGGCCGCGTCGAACCGATCGTACCCGGACCGGAGCCGGGGGATCGCGTCCGATTCGACGACGATCCGTGCGGTCTGTTCGCCCGCTTCGACGTTCTCGTGGATGCCGGCGAGGAACCGCGGCATCCCCGAGGGCGACAGCGCACGGAGTCGGTCGGCCTCGTCGCCGAGCTCCGAGAGCCGATCCAGCGGCCGCTCGGGCGCGTGCCGCCCCGGGACGGTGATACGGCCGCGCTCGAAGAGCGTCGGGGGGAACTGCCGGTCCATCGGGAGCGTTTCGAGAAGCCGCCGCCCGGCGTCGAGCCGTCTGAGCCGCGCCAGGTAGTCGTCGTGACGCTGCCAAGCGAGCCGGCCGAACCCCGTCAGGGCGTAGGTACCGTCCCGTTCCGTGACGAGGCCCGCGTCCCGGAGCTGCTGGAGCGATTTGTAGACCGTGGATCGGGAGACGCCGAGGTCGTCGCGGAGGTCGCGCTGGTCGCGGGGGGCGTCCGCGAGCAGCCCCAACAGCGGGGCGCGCTTCCGGAGGAGGTCGGCGACGTCCCCGATCCCCCGGTTCGGCCCGTCCGACGTGGAGTCCATCGATCGGTTTTCGACACCGATCTTCGTGAAAGTTTCGGCTTTCGAAACAAATCCGGAGGCCCGAACGCCGTGCTGACCTCCAACATGTACTGGGGCGTATAATCTAAAGTGTTCGGCTACCGTCCCATCGAACGCCCGTTGACGCGATAGCTCTCCGTTCCGCTGTCTCGATCGGGGTTGCCTCCGACCTCGACCGAGGCGACGCTACCGCTTCGTCGGAACCCATTTTATCGTGCCCGTCGGACGGCGGGTATGGACGTGTTCGGATCGAGCGGCGTTCGCGGCGTCGTGGGCGAGGGACTGACGCCGGCGTTCGTCGGTCGCGTCGCCGCGGCCGCCGGCGGGACACTCGGCGCCGATACCGTCGCGGTCGCGCGCGATACGCGGACGACGGGACGAATGCTCGCGGACGTTGCCGCGGGAACGCTCGCGTCCATCGGGGTCGACGTCGACCGCCTCGGCGTCCTCCCCACGCCGGGGGTGCAGGCGTACGCCGAACGCCGCGGCGTGGCTGCCGTGATGATCACGGCCAGTCACAATCCGCCGGCGTACAACGGCGTGAAACTGATCGGGGACGACGGCGTCGAACTGCCGAAGCGGACGCTCGAGCGGATCGAGAGCCGACTCGACGACGGGGACGAAGGGAGTGTCGGCTACGCGTCGGTGGGCCGAAGCAGATCGGTCGCGGGGGCGGGCGACGCGTACGTTCGGGCGCTGTTGGACACCCTCGAGAGCGAGGGACGGCGCGACCGGATCGCCGGCGCCGACCTCACGGTCGCGCTGGATCCCGGCCACGGCGCCGGCTGTCTCACCAGCCCCGAGTTCCTGCGCGAGTTGGGCTGTCGGGTCGTGACCGTCAACGCACAGCCGGACGGCCACTTCCCCGGTCGGGATCCGGAGCCGGTCGCCGCGAACCTCGGTGATCTGCGACGGCTCGTCCGGGCGAGCGACGCCGACGTCGGGATCGCTCACGACGGCGACGCCGACCGGGCGATCTTCGTCGACGAGGCGGGCCGACACATCGACGGGGAGACCTCCTTGGCCGCCCTCGCCGCCGCGGAACTCGAAGAGGGCGACGCCGTCGTTTCCGCGGTCAACGTCTCTCAGCGGCTCGTCGACGCGGCCGAGGCCGCCGGGGCCGAGTTGGAGTTGACGCCCATCGGGAGCACGTATCTCATCACCCGGGTCCGCGACCTCCGGGAGGCGGGACGTTCGGTCCCGGTCGCCGGGGAGGGCAACGGCGGGGTGTTCTTCCCCGGCTTTCGGGTCGCTCGCGACGGCGCCTACGCCGCGGCGCGGTTCCTCGATCTCCTCGTCGACCGGTCGGCGAGCGAGATCGCCGCCGGATACGCCGGCTACGTCACCCGCCGCCGGAACCTCGAGTACGACGACCCAAAGGAGCGCGAGGCGATGCTGTCGGCGGCCGAATCCTACGCCCGGGACGCCGACGCCGAGGTGACGACCCTCGACGGCTACCGGCTCGACTACGGCGACGGGTGGGTACTCGTCCGGCCGAGCGGCACGGAGCCGCTGGTCCGGCTGTACGCCGAGGCCCGCGAGGAAGACCGTGCCGAGGCGTTGCTCGAAGCGGTCTACGAATCCATAACCGACCGGGAGTAGCGTCGTCCGGGTCGCGCCGATCGAACCGGTCCGCCGACCGCGACGGCTACTCCGCGAGGAGGGCCTCGAGGCGGTCGAGTTCCTCGCGGGCGGCCGAGCGCTCCGCCGCGACCTCGCCGCGTTCGAGCTTTCGCCGCTGTGTCCCCGTCAGTTCCGCGTCGGCGCGGGCGGCCTCCCGGAGGCGATCGTACTCCTCGGCCCGCGTCAACCCGCGGATCTCCCGGAGCGTCGAGACGGTCGAATCGTCGGCGACGGCCCCGACGAGGCCGAGCAACTCCTCGATCCGAAAGCGGAGCGTCTCGGCCGGCTCGGGGGGCCAGCCGATCGACAGCGGATCGGCCGAGAGCCGCTCGAGGTACGTCCGGTTCGTCGCGACCCGGCGTTTCAGCAGGTCCGCGTCGTCGACGTAGTGCGAGAGCTTCGAGGTCGAGTAGTCGGCGTACTCGAGCAA
>Ga0209965_1000225_pt1 | contig 20422 bp, 25 predicted proteins | sample SalPon2_B_H2O_MG_FD_185707 | JGI IMG/M metagenome (GOLD analysis project Ga0209965, IMG submission 185707) | Salt pond water microbial communities from South San Francisco under conditions of wetland restoration - Salt Pond MetaG R2_B_H2O_MG... | ecosystem: Environmental > Aquatic > Non-marine...
GCCGGCTGCCGTGCTCACGCTCGGGGACACGAACGCCGTCCTCGCGGCGACGCTGGCCGGGGCGAAACGCGACACGCTCGTCGGCCACATCGAGGCCGGTTTGCGCAGTTACGACCGCTCGATGCCCGAGGAGGTGAACCGCGTCGTCGCGGACCACCTCTCGGAACTGCTGTTTGCCCCGACCGACAGCGCGGTCGCCAACCTCGCGAGCGAGGGGATCGAGACGGGCGTCACGCAGACCGGAAACACCGTCGTTGACGCGTGTCTCGACCACGCGCCCGTCGCGCGCGAGCAGTCCGATTCGCTCTCGCGGTTCGGCGTGGAGCCGGACGGGTACGCGCTCGCGACGATTCACCGACCGCACAACACCGAGACGCCCGCCCGACTGGAGGGGATTTGCTCGGCGCTCGACGGTGCGCCCGTACCGGTCGTCCTCCCGGCTCACCCGCGCACGGAGACGGCAATCGAGGCGCTCGGGTTCGAGCCGGACGGCTCGCTCATCCTCACGGAGCCACAGGGGTATCTCGACTTCCTCGCGCTACTCGACGGCGCACGCGTCGTCGTCACCGACTCCGGTGGCGTGCAGGAGGAAGCATCCGTCCTCGAAACGCCGTGTCTCACCGTGCGGCCGAACACCGAGCGCCCGGAGACGGTCGAGGTGGGCGTGAACGAACTAATCGAGCCGTCGGCACTCGGTGCGCGACTCGATGTGCTCGCGACCGACGCCGACGCGCGCGCCGCGATGACGGGCAACCCGGACCTCTACGGTGACGGTAACGCCGGCGAGCGTATCGTCGACGCGCTGACCGAGCAGCTGGAGGTGGACGGATGAAGGTCGGGATGCTCCTGCGGGGGACGTACCCCGAACATATTCGTGTTCGGAAGGAGGCCGCGGCGCTACGAGAGGCGGGTTACGAGGTGTATCTGCTCTGTCTCGCTGGCGAGGGGACAGAGCCGGCAGCCGTTGACGGCGTCGCAATCGAGCGCATCGACTGGAACGGCTACAGTGTGCCGAAGCGCGCCGTAAATCGCGCGAGCTATCTGTTCGGCTCGTTCGACACCATCTGGTTCCGGCGGGCCCGGCGGTTCGCTGCAGTCCACGATATCGACGTGCTCCACGTCCATGACCTCCCGCTGGTACGGACGGGGCTGTGGGTCGCGCGCTCGCTCGGTGACGTACAGGTGGTCGCCGACCTCCACGAGAACTATCCGGAGGCGATGGCGCAGTACCGCTCCGAGCGGTCGCTGTTCGAGCGACTCCAGGGCCGAGTGCTCCGGCCCATCTCGCGTATCAAGCGAGCCGAGCGCGAGGCCGTCGAGCAGGCAGACGCGCTCGTCACCGTCGTCGAGGAGGCGCGCGAGCACTACATCGAGGACTGCGACGGCGACCCCGACAGTATTCACGTCGTCTCGAACACGGTCGACCTGGACCGCATCGACGCGATGGACCGAACTCCCGTTCCCGACGACGTACCCGACGGCTTCGTCGTCTCCTACGTCGGCGCATTCGGGCCACACCGCGGGCTGGAGACCCTGATTCGAGCACTCTCTGAGACGCCCGATGAGGTGTCGCTGCTGCTTGTGGGCGCTGGGAGTAAGGAGTCCGACCGCCGGCTCCGCGCGCTCGCCGAGTCCGAGGGCGTCGCCGACCGCGTCACGTTCACTGGCTGGGTCGACTTCGCGGACGTGCCTCGCTACATCGCCGCCAGCGACCTCGCGACGGTGCCACACCGAGAGACTGGCCACACCGCGACGACGGTCCCGCACAAGCTGTTTCAGTATATGGCACTCGAAACCCCCGTGCTGGTCACCGACGTCGGCCCACTCGGCAGAATCGTCCGGGAGACGGAGTCGGGAGTCGTGGTTCCGCCGGAGGAGCCGGCTGCGGCCGCAGCGACCATCTCGGGGCTGGTCGGACAGGATCTCTCCGACTACGGCGAACACGGTCGCCGTGCAGTCGAAGAGGAGTACGGCTGGACACGCGACGCTGAGCGGCTGCGAGACGTGTACGACGGCCTCACCACGCGGTGAGTTCGGTGAGCGCAAACAGATACGCGCCGATTTCGTAGGCCCACTTGAACTGCTCGCGGGGGACGTCGAGCCGGCCGTTTCGGTCGCCGAGCCGGAACCGTGGGCCGACGCCGTCGCTGCGCGACTCGACAGCGACGAGCGGCTCCGAACCGAGGCCATCCCGACGTGGACGGAGTTCTGTCACGAGAAGGGGCATTGACTCCGCGAGCGAGGGCTGCTCAGCTGAGCGCGTCGAGCAGCTCCCGGACCGGGTCCAGCGTGTCGAGCCGTGTCCAGTCGAGCGCGATGAGGGCAAGCGCGTAGACGAGAACACCGACGCCGACACTGGCGAGCAGCCCGAGGACAGTGGGAGAGAGCGCCGTAACCGTCGGCGCGACGGCGACAGCCATGAGCACCGTCGCGAGCGTCGGCCCGGCGAGGGGCGTCAACAGCGACCGGGCCGACATGTCGAGCAGGCTCGCGACGAAGAGGATTCGGACGGGCGCGACCACGAACGCCGTCACCGTGACTGCGGTCGCGGTGCCGACGACACCGTACTCGATAGTGGCCGGTACGGCCGTCACCGCCAGCACGACCATCGAGAGCGTCTTGGTCTTGGTGAGCAGGTCCGGGCGGTCGAGCGCCTGCCAGAGCGAGCTTGCCGTGGCCGCGACGGCGTGTCCGACCGCCGCGAGCGCGATAATCTGGAGCGGGCGAATCGTCGGCTCCCAGTCTGGTCCGAGAACGACAGGGACGAACATCGGCGCGACGAGCGCCGTCCCGATGGCGGCAGGGAAGACGGCCGTCACCGCGACCGCCAGCGTTCGCCGGTAGCCGACCAGCAGGGCGTGGGCGTCGTCTTTCACCTGTACGTAAGTCGGGAACGCCACCTCGCTGACGACGCCCGTCAGCTCCGACTGGGGGGCCTGGCCGAACTGGAACGCGCTCCGATAGTAGGCGAGCCCGGCGCTCCCAACGACTGCGCCGACGAGCGCGTCGTCGCCCTCGCGATAGATCCACGAGACGATAGAGCTCCCCGTGAGCCACCTGCCGTAGTCGAACAGCGTTCGCATCTGCTCGATATCGAGCGACGGCCACGGGCTGTGGTCGGTGATCAGATGCGAGACGATAGTGTGGACGGCTGCGCCGGCGACGACGCCGGCTACGAGTGCATCGACCGACCGGAGCCGGTAGGCGAGCGCGACCGAGACGACCGTATTCGCCAAGACGCCCGAAATCCGGAACAGCGACCGCCGCCGGAAGTTCAGTTCCTTCTCGAAGACGACCGTCGCCGGATTCTCTATCGTGTCGATGAGCGGGAGCAGGGCGATGAGCCGCACCAGCCAGACGACCGACTCGTCACCGAAGATGGCCGCCGGAATCGGCGCGGCAACGTAGAGTAGCCCCGCGAGCAGAAGCGACCGGACAATCTGGAGCGAGAACGCCGCGTCGAGCTGGCGGTCGATGTCGCCGTCCTGTGCGATGATGGCGGCGTTGATACCGAGATTCGAGAATTGCTTGACGACCGAGAGCGTAATGATGCCGAACGTGAACAGCCCGATCTGGCTCGGCATGAGCAGCCGGGCGATGGCGATGTACCGGAGGAGTTCGAGCCCACGGACGAGTGCGGTCTCGCCGGCCGCCCACAGCCCGCCGCGGGCCGCGCGGTCTACGAGCTCGACCATCGAGACAGGCTAGGGCGGTCGTCGGGCAACACGGTCTCCGATTCGGTAGCCGGCGCTTAAATCCTACCGTGTCGGAGAGTCGCGACCGACGCCGGCGAGGCGTCACGGTCGCCAAAATGGGAGCGAATCGTCGCGGCGACGGGCGAGCCAGCTTGGGAGGAATCAAATGGGTGGCTGACGGGGCGTGCGAACGTCAGCATATCTCTCCATCAGGAGCCATCGCCTAGACAGGTCTGTTCTCGCCGCCACGCCGAGACACGCCGGTAGACAGACAAGCCACCGACCGACAGCGGGACGAGCAGCGCGTGTTCGAGCGTCGGCTCCAGTCGCATCGCACGGGCGAACTGCCGGCAGGCGCGCCAGCGGTTGCCCGCCTCGAGCGCGGCCAGCCCGCGGTGGCGGGCGAGGCGGGCGTCGAACTGCCGACCGACGCGGGGGTAGGCGGCGAGTACGTCGGCGTACTTCTCGCGGAGGTGTTCGCGGATAGTGACCTGATAGGTCGGGTTGCCGGCGGTCGGGTTGCCCGAGACGTTGTCGTCGGCGAAGTGACGCTCGACGAGGATTTCGTCGATGAAGCCGACACGGAACCGGCGCGCGAGCCGGATAGCGATATCCCAGTCGACGCCGCGCGCGAGGTCGGCGTCGTAGCCGCCGATTGCGTCGAGACACGACCGTCGAACCATGTGCGATGAGTGGGGCCGGAAGTCGTGACGACGGAGCACCTCGGGCCAGAGGTCGCCAGACGCACCGGTCCGAATCGTCTCGATGCGGTCGCCGTCGGCGTCGTAGCTGACGCCCGCCGTGTAACAGCCACAGTAGTCATCCGGGAGCGAGCGCACGTACGAGAGCTGGCGGTCCAGCTTCTTCGGGCGGAAGCGGTCGTCGCTGTCGAGCGGGCAGACGTACTCGCCGGTCGCGGCGTCGAGACCGGTGTTGCGGGCCGCGCTGATGCCCCGATTCTCGTCGTGGTGGTGCGCGTGGATGCGTGAGTCAGTCGTGGCGTACTCGTCGATAACGTCGCCCGACCCGTCGGTCGAGCCGTCGTCGACGAGAATGAGCTCCCAGTCGTCGATGGTCTGGGATTGGACGCTGGCGATTGCGTCGCCGACTCTGTCGGCGCGGTTGTAGACCGGGATAGTGACGCTGACGGCGGGGTCGCTCACATCGTAAGTCGCACAGCGATTCAAAAAGGCGGTTCGGTCGGTGGCGATTCGTCCCTTCCCGTGCGGTCGCAGTCGGGAAGCAATTCAATACTCCCTGTACCCGTCGGTATCGAGCCAGTTGTGCGCGACGGTGATGGTGTGGTCGGCGTGGAGCCGTTCCGGCCCGACGCGGACCCGGCTGTCGGCCCGCTCCGCGAGTAGTTCGCGCTCGTCTGACGTGAAGTCGTTGTGGTCCGAGAGCACGAACGTCGGGTTCGCGGGCGGCTCCGACGCGGGGAGCGGGTCGCCGTCCTCGTGGAGCGAGACGAGCGTGCCGCCGACGCGGTCGAGCGTCGCCTCGAAGCCCATCCGGCGGAGTTCGACCCCCGGCGACGGCTCAGCCGGCATGTGGCCGATTGCGTCTTCACGAGAGTCGAGCGCGGTTCGGATGCGGGCGGCCGTGGTGCGCTCGTCGGGATGGAGATGGCGCGCGGTCGCCCCGTCGAACGTGACGGTGTACTCGTCGGCGAGCACGAGATGGATGCGGGCGTCACGGATGCCGTGAGACAGAAACAGCGCGCTGTTGACACAGCGACAGAGCACGTCGAGTCTGCCGGCAGCAGAGGGGAGGTCATCGAGCGGGAAGTCGGGAGTCATTGGAGCGTCGTGGCCGACGACAACGAACTGGCGCATAGCCGTCGCTCGGAGCGGGAGGGCAAAGCGGCGTCGAACTACAGCGGCACGAACGGGAGCAGGAACGACTCGCCGAAGAAGTGGAACAGGAAGACGCCGACGACGTTCGTCGCGCACGCGCCGGCCAGTCCGAACAGGACGGCCCCTAGTCGGGAGACCCGGCGACCGAGCGCGGCGGCGACGGACCAGCCGGCGAGTAGCGCGGCGAGTCCGAGCGCGAGCAGGGCGTACGCCTGTAGCGTCTCGCTCGCGCCGTAGTCGGCGAGCACGACGACGATGACAGTGAGTTGGCCACCGATAGCGACGCCGCCGGCGTAGGTGAACGCGAGCAGGAACGACCGTTCGTTGACAACCGCCCGCGCCGCCGGGAGCCGAGCGACGGCGTACAGCGCGAGCGGGAACAGCGGGTAGACGTACCGGACGGTCAACATCGCGTGGAGGGGCAGCCGCGGGATGTAGACGAGCGTGATGAGGATGGCATAGCCGAGCGCGAAGGCGTCGGCTGTCCGGGCCGGCGTCGCGAGCGAGGCACGAAATTCGGCCAGTTCAACCGTTCGAGCGCGGCGAACCGCGAGCACCGGGAGCGCGATGAGCGTACCAGCGATGGGAAGCGCCTCGAGGAAGGCGAGGTTGATGGCGAGTCCGGTCGCACCGGTGGCCTGGGTGGCGACGTAGCCGCTCCGGAGGAAGGCGTGATACAGCTTCGCCGGCGTCGCGACGACTGCGCGGACCCCGTCGGTGAGGAAGCCGGTGAAGACGCTGAGCCGTGAGAGCGATTCGGCGAACAGACCGAAGAGAGGGGCAAGCGAGACTCCGCCGCCACCGCCTGCGCCACCGGCACCACTTCCACCGCCTCCACCAGCACCGCCACCTGCACCACTCCCACCACCCCCACCAACACTACCGCCACCGAACCGGATATCGCCGCCACCGCCCGGACCGTACGGCGGGAGCATCCGGGGCGTGGTGAGTAGGTCGCCGGCGACGAGCAAATTCGTCACGACGAGCGGGAGAAGCGAGCAGATGAACGCGCCGGCAACGACGGCGAGCCGGCGAGCATCAACTCGCGGAAGCGTCGCGAGGTCCACGACGACGAGCGCGGCGAGTAAGACCAACCCTTCGGAGGCGTTGAGCCACGCGGCCAGGCCGACGGGAACGTACGCGAGGGCGTGAAACCGGCGGGCGGACCGACCGGTCGCGCGACTCCGTACGAGCCAGTAACAGGTCGCCAGCGCGAACGCCGCGGTCAGGACGTGGCGTTTCGGTATCGTCGCCCACAGCACCCCCGGCGAGGCGATTGCGAGGGCGACACCGGCCGCAAAGCCCGTCCGGTCGTCGTGCAAGAGCGCGACGAGTCGGTAGAGTAGGGTTGCGGAGAGACCAGCGACGGCGACAGTCGTGGTTTGCATCGCGAGCAGGGCGAGGTGCGGCTGGTCGATTGGAGTCGCGAGCGCGACACCGACAACGAAGGCGACGAGCGCGACACCGGAGCCGGCGAGGCGGGCGAGACGGCCGTGCTCGAGGATGTCGCCGGCGACGACGACCGTCGCGAGCAGGAGGAGCGACCAGATACCGACGAGAGCGACGATGAGATCGGCGACGGCGGCGACGGCTTGTAACAGCCACAGCGCCGGCAGCGAGAGCATGATGTGGGCGTAGTTGCGGGCGACGGGACCACCCCGTCCGCTGACCATCCCCGGCGTCTGGAGCGAGGGGCCGAACACCGCCTCACGGACGACGACGTGGCCCTCAGAGAGCGCGACGAGACCGTTGAGCACGGTGTAGTTGTCCGTAATCGTGACGACGGTGCGCCAGCCGACGGTTGCGGCGAGAGCGGCGAGCAGGCAGACGAACAGCCCGCGGCGGTCGCCGAAGACGACCCGCCAGCGCGCGCGGCTCACGACTCTTCGGCGACGACGGTGATGGTTCGCTCAGCGAGCGTGCGTTCGACCTGCCCGCCGGCGTCGGTGCCGCGATAGACGACGGAGACAGTTGCGTTGTACGCGCCCGGCCGCACCGCGTCGGGGTCGAAGGTGGAGTCGCCGACGGCGAGCGAGAGTTGGCCGGTAGTACACCGGCTCACGACGGTGCGGCTGCCGACCTGCCGACCGAGGTCGGGGATGAAGATGCGGTAGGAGAGCGCGGGCCGACCGTCCACGTCGGAGACGTTGAGCACGGCCTGTGGGACGGACAGCGACCAGACGCGTGCGCCGTAGCCGGCCTGCGTGAGCGTTGCACGCTCGGGCAGTGAGCGAACCTCGACGGTCGCGTTCCCGACCTGGGTGCGCACGTCGCTGTCACACGGATTCGTATCGGGCGTCAAATCGAGCGGGGTCGCCGGCCCGGAGACGAGCGCCGTCAGGGCGATAACGGCGACGACGGCGAGCGGGGCGGCGCGTGCGATATCCACGCCGAACCGTCCCCAGCGAGGGTGAAGTAGCTGACGGTCACACGGGTGGACTTACTCAGCGGCCGCGTACCGCAACACACCGACAGCCGCGCGTCCGTCGCGCAACTCGCCGGCGACGGCCCGGTCGTGCAGCGTCTCGAAGTCGCGTTCGGTGACGCGGATGGACTCGTTCTCGTCGAGCGACTGGTCGGCCGTCGGCTCGCAGTCGTAGGCGACGAAGTGGTGGTGGGTCGCATCGAGCAGGCCGTTCGCCGGTTCGACCGTCGCGACCGATTCGAGGCGGCCGGCCTCGTAGCCGGTCTCCTCGCGGAGTTCGCGGCGGGCGGCAGCAACGATATCGTCGTCGTCCGCTTCGAGACCACCGGCCGGCAGTCCGAGGTTCACCCGGCCGACGGCCTGCCGCCACTCCTCGATAGCGACCACGTCGCCGTCGGGCGTGAAGGGCAGGATTACGACGGCGTCGGGTTCGGTGACGCTGTGATACTCTCCGGTCGTGCCGTCGGGAAAGGTGACTGCGTCTTCCCGGACCGCGAAGCCGGGGCAGTCATAGTCGATACGGGAGTCGGTCGTCTCCCACGCGAGGTCGTCGTCCATACATGGAGGTGGGCCGGTGGGACAAAGACTCCCCCGGGACGTGACCGACGTTTATATCTCTGCCCGCGCGAGCGGTCGTATGGCTGGCCCACACGAATCGATTCGCGTCTTCGCCGCCTCCCGCCCGTCGCTGGTGGAGGTGTATTCGCAGTGGGGGTCGAGTGAACGCCCCGGCCGGGAGGGGAATCGACGACCGGTTCAGATGGGCCACGGCGAGACCGACAGCCCCGGAACGTACGTGCAGGACGCGCTCGCACTCGGCCACCGGGTCGGGATGCTCGGCAGTTCGGATTACCACGGCCCGTACCCGGGCCACTCGCTGATGCACGCGAAGCCGCATCTCCCGTCGCTGGCGGAGTGGCGGCGCGACGGCGTCGGCTGGGGCCACATCTAGCGGGTGTGGAACGAGCAATCCTACCCCGACGGACTGACCGCCTTTCGCGCCACGGAGCGGTCGCGCGAGGCGGTGTTCGATGCGCTCCGGTCGCGGTCGGTGTACGCGACGACCCAACCGGACCGCATCCTCGCAGAGCTATCGGTTGACCGAACCCGTGTCGGAGAGGCAGACAGCACCGTCACCGCGGACGGCGAGCGAACGATTCGCTTCGAAGTGCACGGGACCGCACCCGTGGAGTCGGTCACCGTCGTTAAGAACGGCGACCCGTTCCACGTCGCGACGGGGACAACCGACGACGACGCGCCGCTGTCGACGTTTTCACAGTCGGGGACCCTGACGGACGACGCCCCGGTGACCGGGCCGACCTACGCGGACGGTCGCGGCGGCGACGCCGACTACTACTATCTGCGTGCACAGCAGGCGACGCGGCGGGATGCAGCCTACGTCCCCGGCGGAGCCGCGTGGCTCGGTCCCGTCTGGGTTGAGCCGTAGGGCCGGCACAAGGCTTGTCACTACAACGGGTGAGGAAGCCGGTATGGTCACCGCACCAATGCCCTTCCGGCTGGCAAGCGGCCTCCTGAACGTCGTCGCCGTCGTCCTGCTGCTCGGCGACGGGATGCCCGACTCGACGTTCGTGGTGCGTGTCGACGTCGGCGTGCTCGTCGCCGTCGGGGTGCTCGTCGCCGTCGTGTTGCAGGTAGGATACGAAGCGACCGCAACACGGTGAGACCGAATTCGGCGTCGAAACCGTCGGTCGCCACAACGCTTGTATACACAGCAAACAATGTATACATATGGGAACGGTATCAGCGCGATTGTCCGAGGATATGGAGGCGGAACTCGAATCATATCTGGACGCTGAAGGCGTCGATCGGAGCACTGCCGTTCGGCAGCTACTGGCCGAACAGCTGTCTACATGGCGGGAGGAGCGGGCAGTAGAGCAGGTAATCCGCGGGGAGATAACGCTGTCTGCGGCTGCCGAGATGGCTGGCGTGGACGTGTGGACGCTCGCGGCACTCGTGCGAGACCGAGAGCAGTCGTGGGTCGACAGCGAGGGTATCGAGGCGGATATCGGGTCGTTCGATGCGTGAGTGGGTGTTCGACGCGACGCCGCTGATTTACTTGGCGACAGTCGACCGGCTGGATGTCGTTGCGTCCAGCCCGCAGCCGGTGACGACGGAGCGCGTGTACGAGGAAGTGGTCACTGATGGACTCGCTGCTGGCCACGTGGATGCCCGACGGCTCGAACGGTTCGCCGAGGCATCCCTACACGTCGAATCAGTAGCGAAGACACCGCTGTTTGAGCGGCTTCAATCAATGTCTGCACTGAGCGATGCCGACGTGTCCGTTCTCATCCATGCCGCTGAGACTGACGGTATCGCTGTGATGGATGAGCGGGCAGGACGGTCGGTGGCCGACGTAGAGGACATCGAGGTACACGGGACAGCATATCTACTGCTGTCGTGTGTCGAGCGTGGCGAGCTGTCAGCCGATGAAGCAGCCACGCTGCTGGATGCGTTGCTCGATGCAGGCTGGTACTGTGCACCGAATTTGTACGCGAAGCTCACGACGGCGTTTGCGCGGCTCGACGATTAGAGGTCAATCTGTTCGAGGTCGAGTTCCAACTCGGCGACGTGGTCGTTGTACGCCGCGACGAAGTCGGGAGCATCGGGAGCGAACTCGCGGACCGCTTCGGCCGACGGCGGGCCGTACTGCGAGAGGAGATACGTCCCCCCGGAGCCGCCGGCGCGGAGATACGACGTGCTCGACTCCTCGCGCTTGAGTTCCCACCGCGTCCCGTTCACGCGGGCGGTGAAGGTGCCGTAGTCGTCCATTTCATACCGATACAGCTCACCGGCCATCTGATTGCACACCTCCCGAAGTCGGGCGACAATACGGTCGCGCTCCGCGACGACATCGGCCGCGGAGGCGGGCGTCGGGAACTCCGTCGGCACGTCATCGAGCAGCCCGTCAAGTGACCGGACGTAGTCGTCGAAGGCTGCGACGAGGGCGTCGTAGTCGGCGAGTGCCTCGGCGAGCGCCGCGGGTTCCGGGGGCTGTTGGGTGGAGACGACATACGTTTCTTGTCCGCTTCGGGGTTCGAACAACAGGAACTCGATGTCCCCCTGTTCATGTTTGACGGTCCACTCGGCGTCGTCCGTCTCGAAGCTGCGGCGGCCGTAGTCACCCCCCTCAATGCGGGCGATGGCGTAGGCGATTTCGCCGGCGTGGTCGCGGATACGGGAAACGACCGCGTCGCGTTCCGCGGCGACGGCGTCGGGGTCGGCGGCGATATCGAGTCGGTCGGACATAGCCGTCCTCGGGTGTGTGGTCGTATATCGGCGTCGGTAGGAGTCCGACCTGCCAACCACTGCAGGTCGATGATACGCTGCTCCGCCAATCACGGGCCGACGACCCAACGTAAGAAAAATTTGACAACCCAGCGAGAAACATAAATTCGTGGAGTCCGAGAGGTGACACATGACGCTCGGGTCGCTTCCGTCGTACGATGCGACGGCCGTCGACACCGTTGGCGACCACGCCGTCGTCGTCGGAGCGAGCATGGCCGGACTCCTTGCAGGGCGGGTGCTTGCGGACGGCTACGACCGCGTGACGATTCTCGACCGCGACCCGCTGCCGGACGAGCCGGTGGCGCGGCGCGGCGTTCCGCAGGCGACCCACGCCCACGTGATGCTCGAACCGGCGCGGGCGATGCTGGAGACGCTGTTTCCGGGGTATCTGGACGACCTGACCGACGCCGGTGGCATCACCATCGACACCGCCCGGGAGCTGGAGTACCACCACGACGGCGGCTTCGTGGCTGATGGCTTGGACTCCGTGCCGATGTACTGTGCGAGCCGCCCGCTGTTCGAACAGCTGACCCGACGACACGCGAGCGAGACGGCGAACGTGACGCTCCGGCCCGAGACGCACGTGACGGGGCTGGTGAGCGACGAGGGCGCGGAGCGTGTGACGGGCGTCCAGTATCGTGAGGATGGTTCCGAGGCGACGCTGTCGGCCGATCTCGTGGTGGATGCACGGGGCCGAAACTCACCCGTGCCGGCGTGGCTAGAGAACCACGGCTACGCCAAACCCGAGACTGACACCGTCTCCGTCGACGTGGGCTACGCGACGACGCGCATCGAACGCCCGCCCGCGGAGACGACGACGATGCTCGTCGGCACGTCGCCGCCGACCACGCAGGGCGGGGCCGTCATCCCAATCGAGGACGACCAGTGGATGGTGACGCTGTCGGGGCTACACGGCGAGTACCCGCCGACTGACCCCGACGGGTTCATGACGTGTGCCGAATTGCTTCCCGTTTCCCACGTCGCGGACATCCTCGCCGCGAACGACCGCGTGGCGGAGATTCATCCCTTCCGGTTCCCGTCGAGCACGCGCCGGCGATACGACCAGCTCGATGCGTTCCCCGACGGCCTGCTCGTGACCGGCGACGCGCTCGCGAGCTTCAGTCCCGTCTACGGACAGGGGGATGTCGGTCTCGGCGCTGGATGCGCTCCAGCTCCACGCCGCGCTCGCCGCAGGAACCGAGGACCTCGCTGCGCGCTTCTTCGACCGGACGGCTGACGTGATCGAACCGGTGTGGCAACTCACCGTCGGGTCGGATTTTGCTCACGACGCGACGACCGGGCCGAAGCCCCCGGGGACGGACCTGTTCAATCGGTACATGGACCGGCTGATTCCAACGGCCCACGACAACGACTACGTCGCCGAGGAGCTGAAACGCGTCATCCGGCTCCAGCAGGACCCGACGAAGCTGCTCGCCCCGGGCGTGCTCGCGCGGGTGCTCGCGCCGAACTGGCTCACCGCACAGGGGGAAACCTAACCTCCCGCCGCCCAACGTGTGGGTATGGCACGCGTACCCTTACTCGACGCCGAGGACCTGCCAGAGGAGTATCGCTATCTGTTCGACCAGAACGACGTGGGGACCGCAGACATCTTCCGCGGGATGGCGAACGCGCCGACGCAGTTCCAGTGGTACATGCGTTACTCCAGTCGGCTGTGGGAGATTCTGCCCGCCCGCGAGCGCGAACTCGTGATTCTGGCCGCGGCGCGTGCCCTCGAACACCCGTACGAGTGGCACCAACACGTCCGACTCGGGCGGGAAGCGGGGGTATCCGACGAGGAAATCACGGCCATCAGCGAGGGACGAGGCGAGCCGTTCGACGCGCAGGATGCCGCGCTACTCACGTATGCGCGGGCGGTCGCGCTTGGCGACGTGCGGGACGGCGACCACGACCAGCTGCGCGAAGAGTACGACGACGAGATCGTCGTCGGGGTGGCGATGTTGGCGGCCCACTACGTCGCGACGGCGCGCGTGCTGGACGCGATGGGTATCGAACCCGAAGAGGAGTTCGTCGGGTGGCAGGTCTGACGCACTTCGCCAGAGAGCAGTCGTCGGCGTACACCTGTGTGTGAGCCGGGAGCCGTCTCGGTTACGTCTCGGTGAGCCCGAGACTATATTCGAGTGCACTGTCGACGTCATCCATCCGTTCATTAGGAATCGAGCCCAGATTCTCGGTGATACGGTGCTCAACCGAAACTGTCCGAATCTGGCTACAGAGGGCAACCGAGTCGTCTCGAAGCGCACATTCCTCAGCTGGAACGAACACTTCGAACGGGTAACGTTGTTCACCGAAGGACGTAGTGAATGGAACAACAACCGTCGTTGGAGCGTTCGCGTTCCCAACGTCGTTCTGTACAACGAGACATGGGCGAGTTCCTCGCTGTTCGGAGCCTTGCGTTGGGTCGAGTTCGACGATAACGATATCTCCGCGACGGACAGAGACCGCCATTACCACTCTGGGGCGTCGCCGAGGTGTTCATCAGCCTCAGTCGAAACACCCTCCAGCTCGGAAGCAAGTTCGCGAGTCTGTTCGCCACGCTGGCGGTACCCCTCGGCAACTTCCTCGCGGTTCATCGGTCGCTCAATGACGAGCCTTCCCGCTTCTTCACGAATTACGACATCATCCCCACCCTCGATTCCGAACTGCTCTCGGAGTGCCTTGGGAATCGTTACCTGACCTCGCTGTCCGACCGTCCGGCGTTCACTCTCGGCCATGCATATTCATATTGTATTCATACTTCTAAACACTTCGGGCGGAGAGCAGTCGGTGAGCGTTCGGTCGAGACCGAGTGTACTCGGTAAAATCGAGGCCGACGAGGTGGCTCAGTTCGGCAGCGAGAACTCGATAGCTGCGCCCTGTCCGAAGCCGACACACTCGGTGGCGATACCGTGCTCGACACCCTGCTTGTTCATCTCGTGGACGAGCGTGACCGGGAGCCGTGCGCCCGATGCGCCAAGCGGGTGACCCAGCGAGATTGCGCCGCCGTTCACGTTGAGCCGGTCCATATCGATACCGAGCTGCTCGGCCGAGTAGAGACACTGGGAGGCGAACGCTTCGTTGATCTCGACGAGCCCGTACTCGTCGATGTCGCGGTCGGAGCGTTCGAGCAGGCCCTCGGTCGCGGGAATCGGCCCGACGCCCATCTCGGTGGGGTCGACGCCGGCGACGAAGTTCGTGCCGACCTCGGCCAGCACGTCGAGGTCGTGTTCGTCGGCGTAGTCGCGGCTCGTGAGCAGGACGCCGGCCGCGCCGTCGGCGATGCCGGAAGCGTTGCCCGGCGTGACCGACCCGTCTTCTTTGAATACGGTCGGCAGCGAGCCGAGCGTCTCCATGTCCGTATTACGGATGCTCTCGTCCGTGTCGAAGGTACCCTCTTCGGTTTCGAGCGGGACGATCTCGTCGTCGAAGCGACCCGACTCGGTTGCCTTGCGGGCGCGCTCCTGACTGCGAAGCCCGTACTCGTCCTGTTCCTGGCGGGAGACGCCGTACTCCTCGGCGACCTTCTCTGCGGTCATCCCCATCGAGAGGTTCTCCATCCCGTAGCGCTCGTCGAGGTCGGGATACATCGTCCCGCTGCCACCGCCCATCTTGACGCGGGACATCGACTCGACGCCACCGGCGAACATCACGTCACGCCGGCCGGCCGCGATGGCGTCGGAGGCGCTGATGATGGCCTGTGCAGAGGAGGCACACTGGCGGTCGATCGTGGTGCCGGGCACCGACTCGCCCAGCTCCGAGAAGATGGCAATCTGGCGGGCGATGTTGCCCGACTGCTCGTCGCGCTGTTGGGCACAGCCCCACATCACGTCGTCCACGTCGTCGGGGTTGACGCCCGACTCCGAGAGCATGGTGTTCACGAGCGGAATCGAGAGGTCCTCGCTCCGGATGTCGGCGAGCGCGCCGTCTTCTTTGCCTTGGGCGGTCCGTTTCGCACTCACCACGACCGGTGTGTTGTCCGTCATGATTGAAAATGTGCGAGCATCTATCATGAATCCTCCTGTTCGCGGCGAAAATGAGCGAGGTCGTGGCTCACCGTTGGGCGACGAGAGAACGAACATGGGCCGGCCCGGATTTGAACCGAGGTACCGAGGACCCGATCCTCGAAGGATACCAAGCTACCCCACCGGCCCGCACTCTGACGTGTGGGCAGTCGCGCTTAACGGTTGCGACTCGGTGCGATTAGAGGGTGTAGCGCTCGACGTAGCGGGCCGCAAATCGGACCGAGACGAGCGCGAACACGACGCCGAGTGCGACCGGCACGAGGAGTCCGCCCCACTGGACGACGGCGGTGTCGAGTCCGGCGATAGACTGCCCGAGCGAGCCGAGCGCCTCCGCGACGCCCGTCAGCGGACCGCCGACGTAGGCGAACGGGAAGGCGAGCAGGCCACCGACGAGCGCGGCCGCGACCGCACGTACGGCGGCGGGCGCGAGTCCGGCAGCGACGGGGAGTCCGACAGCCAGCCCGACACACGCCGAGTAAAGTACCATGGCGGTGAGCGTCGGCGGCGTGGCCTCCCGACCACGGGCGACACGCACTGCGTCCGTGCGCGGGAACAGCATGCCGATGCCGGCGGCGACAGCCGTGACGGCGGGAATCCCGAAGGCCGCAACGCCGAGCATAAGCGCCGCGTCGGCAGGCGCGTAGTCGGTCGCGAGCGCGAGTATCGGGACGGCCGGCAGCGCGAGCCACCCGATGACGACGCCGGGGCGAACGAGTCCACGGAAATACGTCCGGCCGGCGATTGGCGAGGTGAGCGTCAGCGGGAGGACACTCCCCTCGTCGCCGAGAGGGTTGAGCGTGAAGGCCGCCCCGGCGACCCAGGGAATCGCGACCGCGAGTCCGGGTGCGAACGCGGCCGTCGGAATCGTGAGTTCGCCGAACGCCGCCTGGAGCAGAAAGGAGCCGGCGACGATGAACGGGAGGATGAGATACGAGAGCTTCGCGGGGGCGCGTCGCGCGAGCAGAACCGTCCGGCGGGCGACGTGGCCCGACTGACCCGAGCCGAGGGGAAGTCGACCGAGCAGTCCGAGCCCACTCGCGAGCGGGTCGGTGCCGACACGGTCGACGGTCGCCTCCTCCGTTTCGATTTCGGGCGTGACGGAGTCGCCGAACCAGAAGGCCGTGGCGACGCGACTCGCCAGCGGGACGCCGACAGCGGCGACGGCTCCGGTCGCGGCCAGGCCGCCGAGCGCGTGTGCGGGCGAGGTGCCGACGGGAAGCGCGAGCGCCGCGAGGTCGGCAATCCAGCCGACGGGGACGACGCCGAACCCGTTCGTCCCGCCACCGGTCGACTGGATGACGGTGTAGCCGCCAAAGAGGAGGACGGCGGCGAGCGTGCCGAGCACGGTACGGTGGCGGGCGAGCACTGGAATCCGAGCGACTGCGAGCTTGATACCCAGTCCGAGCACGTGTGCAAGGACGACCCCGCTTGTGAACAGAAGGGCGACCGCGAGCGCGACGAGCGGGACGGTCGCGACGGAGCCGGTCGTGTACGCGAGCGCGAGCGTCACGACGAGCACCGGGAGCCCGACGTACGCGGCGATGCGGCCGAGTTCCGCGAGAATCAGCCCGACGACAGCCGTCGTCGGCCGGACCGTCGTGAGGAGGTGGTCGCCGGCGTCGGGGCGCGGGTTCACCGTCACGACCCGCTGGGCGATGATGGCGACGACGAACAGCCACTGGAAGGTGATGGCGCTCCGGACGCCTGCACCGATGGTGAATCCGGAGAGGTCGGGCGACTGCGTGACGAGCAGATACGAGACGGCGAGTGCGCCGGCGCTGAAGATGAACAGCCCGACCCCGAGTCCGAGGATCTGCGAGAGCCGGCTGGTGGCTTTCCGGACGCTGCGGCGAAGCTCCGTCCTGGCGATTGTGAGCCCGCCCGTGAGGTGGCCGACGACCATCAGATCTCCTCGTCGGGGGCGGTCTCGGTCACGTCGAGGAACACGTCTTCGAGCGTCTTGTCGCCGGTGTCGGCGTCGACGCGGCGTTTCAGGTCGCCGGGACTTCCCTCGGCGACCAGCTGCCCGTCCGAGAGCACGCCCACCGTGTCGGCGTGTTCGTCCACGACCGGGAGGATATGCGTCGAGAGGAAGATGGTCGTCCCGCCGTCAGAGAGTTCGTCGATGAACTCCCGGATGGTGCGGGCCGCCCGCGGGTCGAGTCCGGCGGTCGGTTCGTCCAAGAACAACACGTCCGGCTCGTGGAGGACGGCCTGGAGGAACGCGGTCTTCTGGCGCATTCCCGTCGAGTAGGTGTCGATGCGGGTGTCGGCGTCCTCGGCCAGCGCCACGCGTTCGAGCAGGCGTTGGATGCGCGACTGCGACTCCGACAGCTCGCGTAGCCCCGCGGCGTAGGTGAGCTGTTCGCGGGCGGTGAGCTCGTCGTGGATGGGCGGCTCCTCGGGGAGCAGCCCGATATGGTCGATGAGCTGTCCGCGGTCGGTCGTCGGGACGCCCGCGACAGTCGCCTCGCCGGAGGTCGGCATCGTGAGCCCGGTGAGCAGTCGCATCGTCGTGGATTTGCCCGCGCCGTTGGGACCTAAGAATCCGTAGACGCTCCCGTCTGGAATCGAGAGGTCGAGCGTATCGAGCGCGAGCGTCTCGTCGTAGCGTTTCGTGAGCTGCTGTGCGGTAATTGAATCCATGTTCAGGGCGTCGTCGTGATTCATGGATTGCTGGTGACAAGAATTTGGTGCACGGCAGGTGTCGACGCCGAATACACCCGGACGCTTGACTCGTACTGACGGCGATTTGGTGACGACACTGGTCGATCCCGCGTTCGGGCGTGGCTCGGAGTCCGGCCCAGTCGCGGCGACGTGTCTCGCGAGTGGCCGATGCGGTGGAATTCTTTCCCCAGAAAGCGCTGGAACCGATATCCTGAGCAGAACGATTATCAACTTCCCACACAAAGTGGGAATATGGCCAAGGTAGATTCAAAAGGACGAATCGTCCTTCCGAAAGAGGTGCGGGAGCGTCTCAGTATCACCCCTGGAACAGAGGTCGACGTCCACGAAGAAGACGGCAAAGCAGTGGTCGAGCCAGAAGACAACCCCGAACAAATTATCGAACGTATGGAGCGAATCATTACGGAAACATCACCTGAGCGAGGAGACACAATGTCGCTTGAGGAAGAACCTGACCCCGTTGCGCAAAAGCACAGGGACGCGATTCGGCGAGGGGCAGAAGATTCCAACAATGAGTGACGCGGCAGAACCGTATCTGTTCGATGTTGGCGTCATAGCCCTCGCACACACAGACGCCCCGGTTCGTGAGTCTGCACTCTCGTACGTTCGGGAGGCCATCGCTGGCGATATCGATGCAGTTGTCCCGTATCCTGCAGTGTTCGGCGCCCACACCATTCTGACGACGTACTATGGGCGTTCGAATGCAGACGCATCTCGGCTGCTCGAGAATTTCATGGACGCAAATCGAATCCATTGGTACGATGAAATGCCTGAAGCTGTGGTGCGGGGCGGGTTGTCTCAGGCGAGGGATGCAAACGTTGGTGGGTGGGACGGATACTATGCCCAGGTAGCGATAGACGAGGGAGTGAATACTGTGCTAACGATTGACGATGATTTCGACCGATTTGATGCATTCGACACCGAGATTATCCTTTCACCCACGGAGTTTCGCGAACTGAACAGCTTCCTTGGAAGCTGAGTCCATTCCCCAAGCTAAATGCAGGAACCGTACTACCGGCTACTGAGATGCATCGACTCCCAGTGCCTGCGCTCTCGCGGCGAGTCCGGTACGCCGGCGTCCTCGCCGTGGCTGTGTTCATCGCGTACTACTCGCTGACCGGCACGCCGCCGGGAGCGCGGTCTGGTGGCCCGCTGTGGGACAAGTATCTCCACTTCGTCGCCTACGCCGGCTTGGGAGCGACCATCGCGTACGCGACGCTCAACCGTCCGCTTGCGGAGCGTGTGGTGCTCGTGCTTGCAATGGCGGGACTGTACGGCGTCGCCATCGAACTGACACAGGGCGTGCTCCCGTCTCGCTACTTCAGCATCGGCGATATGACCGCGAACGTGTTGGGCGCGGCGCTGTCGCTGACGTGGCTGCTCATCGAACGGAGAATTCGGTACGTCTCCGTTTAGCCTAAGAGTCCGAGCGATTCGAGCTCTTCGGTGACGGCCGCGGCGGCCTCGGAGGCGTCGTCCGTCGTTTTCCCGCCCGTGATGACGAGCTTGCCCGACCCGAACAGCAGAACGACCACGTCCGGGTCGTCCATGCGGTAGACGAGGCCCGGGAACTGCTCCGGCTCATACTCGATGTTCTCGAGCCCGAAGCCGATGGCGATGGCGTTGAGGTTCAACGTCGCGCCGAGGTCGGCCGTGGAGACGATGTTCTGGACCGTAATCTCCGGGTCCTCGTCCACGGGGATATTCAGTTCGCGCAGGCGGTCGAAGGCGATGGACAGCGCCTCGTGCACGGCGTCGATGCTGTTCGCGCCGGTACAGACCATCTTCCCCGAGCGGAAGATGAGCATCGCTGCCTTCGGCTCCTGGAGTCGGTAGACGACGCCGGGGAAGTTCTCCGGGTCGTAGCTCGACCCAGTCAGGTCGGCAGCGAGCGTGTCCAGGTCAAGTTCCTGTCCGATGCCTGTCGAGGCGACCACGTTCTGTATCTCGATGGTGTCGGCTGGATTAGTCACTATAAGTAAAAGGACCGCCCGGGTATATAAAAGAACCGTCGAACGTCGACAAGGTGGCTAAAAGCCGTTTATGATAGCCCGGTGTGGTTCTTTTTACGCCGCTTAGGTGCTGAGACCGTCAGCCAGTCGTGTTGGTGTCACTCTTGAGTTCGGAAGGCAGCCGAAGTGTCGCCGGCAGGTCGACAGATTCGGCGGTGAACTGGTAGGCTCGCTGGCGGGTTTCTAGTGGGACTGCGTCGGTCACCACGAGGTGTTCGCGTGCCGAGTGGACAAGCCCGTCCGACCCGACGAGAAGGCGGGCCTCGTATGACTCGACGGTGTCGGGGTCGTACTGGCTCCCGGCGTACGTCTCGGTCGTCAGCCGAACCATCGACTCGCCGTCGACGGTGACCGACGCAGCGGTGAAGTCCCCGCTGGCGAGCAGTTGTTCGAGGACACGGGAGTCGGTAGCGAGTGACCGAAT
>Ga0209965_1000228_pt1 | contig 20138 bp, 24 predicted proteins | sample SalPon2_B_H2O_MG_FD_185707 | JGI IMG/M metagenome (GOLD analysis project Ga0209965, IMG submission 185707) | Salt pond water microbial communities from South San Francisco under conditions of wetland restoration - Salt Pond MetaG R2_B_H2O_MG... | ecosystem: Environmental > Aquatic > Non-marine...
TAAGGGTGCAAGACTCATTTACTATGTGTATGAAAAGATGGAAAACATCAATAACGAGGTGAAAGATGTCTCAGATACAGTTGTAACATCTGATTATATTGAAGATCAAACAGAGTTCCTTATAGGCAAGTTAAGTGAGCATTACCCAGATAGTCAGATATTACACAAGAATACTGGGGTATCATCGAAAAGGCCTACTTATGACGATGAAGGTATGACGCTCTATTATACTGGTTAATAGCTTGTGAAAAAGGTTTAAACCATTTCCGACCGTTTATTCAGTATGATTGGAGTAGAAATTGTAGCTCAAGGCAAAGACAACGAGATATTTGAATATGCTGAACAAACTGATGATTTTGATGAAAAAGAACTGAATCTTGAGCGGGGAAATTATTGGTATATTGCAGATGTCATGTCCAGATCTGAATTTAATGCCGAAGGTAAAGCAAAAACTACAATAACAAATTCTATGAATAGCCATCGTATATCATATTGTGAAATCATATCTGCGACTGAGCAGCTTGGTGAAGGACTTGATATATTTTATGTACTTGTTGGGGTTATTCAGAGCGGATAGTCCTGTGTTAACTTTTATAACCTTTCGCTGTAAATATAAAATATGGAAAGACCACTTGCTCAAGTCAGACCAATAGGCCCGTTCATGTCAATGAGTGATGGAAGTGAAGCCAGTCAACACGTAAGAACACACCTTAACCAAAGCGATAAAGTCTCTGATGCAGCATTAGAGGGGATAGTTTCGATGATCCAATCAAGTGATCAAGTCTCTTATGATGTTAGCATGAAGGATGTATTTACAGAGGTTAGAGAATCATCAGGTGTAGTTCATGTTATTACTGGTGCTGATGAGTTACATATAGATGAGGTTATGAAAATCAAAGAGTTTGTAGAGAATGCCTCAAACAGCCAAGCTAGCGATGTATTCGTAAATTACCATTAATGTTTGAAAACAAGGGAAACTCTAAAAATGATCAACAATTTAGCTGTATATGGTGCGGAAAGAAGTTTGAAAGAGATAATTTTTACCAGGGGTATTACTGTAAAACTTGTAGAGGTTAATTAATGAGAGTAGCATCTATTAGTGACACACATATAGGGTCTCCAGAAGCTCAACCGGATAAAGTATATAATTTTATCACACATGAAGTACCCAAACTGTCACTAGATAAGTTTATAATAGCAGGTGATTTCTTTGACCTATGGTTAACTGACCTTAAATCAGCTGTAGAAGATCATGCCAGAATAATGGACTCATTATCTTCGTTAGATTCTGATGTAGTAATACTTGCAGGAAATCACGACTGGATACTTGCTAATAAAGTTCCAGAGTTTTTCCCGTTTGAGGTTAGTGCTACCCACACATTCAACAGCGGTGGCAGGGATTTTAAAGCAATGCACGGCCATCAGTTCGATCTAACTTCTACAGACATACGGAATACGATTCTTTCCAGAACCAACCGTGGGGCTAGCTCAAAGCTATATGACTTACAAATGGATTATGGCATAGGTCTTATGAGCTCGATAATTCAAAAGCTGCAAATGAGTCCATTTAGAGATAAGCTGACTAGGGTTGAAAAACGTGCAAGAAGATCTGCAAATGAGTATCTTGTCTGGGGTCATACACACACAGCTAATATCAATGAAGACTTTGTAAATGCAGGAGACTGGACTAACCTTCAAAACAGAGAAGCTGCATTTATTGGTTCAGAACCAACTGATAAATATGCGTTGATTGACGATGGGGATGTAGAGATAGTAGAATACTGAAATTAACTTTTGAGGATCTTTCTAAATATATTCAGTATGTATGTCAATATAAATGCTGTACTTTCTTGCTGTCTCTGTTTATCTGATTTAATGTCCTGACCAGTGTGTTCTTCTGCAAACTTTATCGAATTGACTCTACCCATACCGTCCTTTGTAGTCTCTTCTATCTCTACTGCAGTTTCTTCAAGGCTAATCAGTATGTCCTCAACTGTTGGGTCTTCTGTTCTACGTACAACATCTGCTACTAAATTGGCTACAAACGGGCATGAGAATGAAGTACCAGATGATACCGTTCTTTTAGGGTCTATTTCTTCACCTAAGTCTCCTTGATCTGCATTTGCACCAATAATAGAATCACCAATTGCGGATATTTCTGGTATACCCCCAAAGCCTAGATCAGGTTTTCCTTCTATGTCCCATGAGCTGAAATTAGTTATAGACGTACCACTTTCTTCTAATGCACCTACAGATATACATTTATCAGCAGTAGCTGGACTTCCAACCTCGTCTTCATGATTACCTGCAGCCGCAACTGGGACTATCCCTTTATCAGCTATTTCATCGACAAGTCTATTAACCCTGCTATCATTATAGCCTGGATACTGCCATGACATTACAAGTACGTCATAGTCTTCTGGGTTATTAAGTATAACTCCGAAAGAGTCATAATATGGCTTTGAGCTGTCTCCAGGTATAGTTTTGTGCATTTCAACATTTGCACCGTTAGCATATCGGGTAGCTAAATCAGCTACCATAGTTCCGTGACCTGCTTCATCGCCTTTACCATCGCCCACAAAGTCTATTGAAGATGTAGAATTTGTTTGTTTAGATACCCACGGGTGGTCTTGATCCAATCCTGTATCTTGGATTACTATATTCACACCTGTTGCGTCAAGATCTCTAAAACAGTTATGCTTATTATACATCTCATCTCTGTTTACACCCTTATCTATGCTTGTAAGCTCTGGGTCTACAGTGAGTTGTGGTATTGGTATTCCTTTGCTCATTACAGAATAGTTATGTGGGTATAAGTTTAAATATATTGGGTGTATACTGTGTGTTAATGGCTACCTCCGTAAAGATTACAGTTGATGTTATAGACAACCTAATAAAAGCTAAGGATTTTAGGCAAGATACGATTAATAGATTCAAAAGCCGTAACAAGATAGAACCGCTTGGAGTTAGACAGGCATTGTTGAACAAAATGGGTACATTGAACGGTAAAGCACCCGTCACTAAAATGCTAGTTAAAGGTGAAATATCAAAAGATGACTTCCCAGCACATATAGCGTTGACTCCTGATGGTAATAGACGGTGGGCTGAAGCTAGAGGGTTGAGTGTGGGTGAAGGGTATGCTAAAGGGGCAGAAGTTATTAAAGATTTTCGTAAATGGTCACTAGTTAGAGGCCCTACTAACGTCATGTCTGTATTTCTTATGTCCACTGAGAATATTGAACGGCGACCAGAAGACGAGCTAGAACAGTTATACGGGGTTTTCACAAACTTCTTCAACGGCGTTGCAGAAAACGATCTAGTCCATGAAGAAGAAATTAGACATGAGGTTCGCGGTAATGCTGACGTACTTGAGAGATTACCTGATGAAGTGCGTGATGCTATAAATACTATGGAGCAAGCTACTGATCAGTACACAAACAAGAAGGTAATATTTATGCTGGGATACGGTGGTAGAGATGAGATTGTAAATGCAGCCAGAAGCACACCCCGTGGGGAAGCAGAAGTTCAAGTAAGTGGTGAAGGTGAAGATGACACTGAGTTCAGGCAAAATCTACTTCTCGGAGATTTGCCTGACGTAGACCTTATGATCAGAACAAGCGAGAAACGCATATCCAACTTTATGTTGTATGAAAATGCATACTCTGAATTTGTATTCAAGGATAAACTATGGCCAAGTTATACAGAAAGCGACTTTTATCAGGATATATACTCATATGCAAACCGTGATAGACGCTACGGTGTGTAACTACTCTGTTAAAGCTTCATCTATAGGTATACCCTCAAAATCAAACGCTGCTCCAAATGCTGGTCTTCCACTAAGTCCTTCAACAGACTTTTTAGTTCCAAGTGCTATTGCAGATTTACCATCTTCTGTTTTTGTTTCATGAAGATGTTCTTTGTTGAAGCCTCTTGAACTAAACCATTGCTCCAATACTCCTCTAGGGTCTCCTACTCTGAACGATATACGTTTTATATCTTGATCTTTAGCATATTCTTTAAATGTCTCTAAAAGTATTGATCCCATACCTTCACCTCTTATTCTTGTTGGAACGTATAAGTGTGCCATGTGTAGTCTTTCAGGTACATCTTCAGGTGCCATAGGTCTAGGCTCATAGAACAAAACTTTCAATTCACCGCGAGATGTTTTACTTTCTGGTTCTGTATAGAAATTATAACCAGTAGTGATGTAGTTTACGTCAGTTCGTTCAGTAGCACGGTGTCTTACTGGGCTTGATGTTAAATTAAGCAGCGGGCGTTTAGGTGCTGATATACTCTGTACGTTTCTGTACTTCCCCAATTTCTCCTTTGTTTCTAGGTCTACTTCGTGTGTAGACTCAAATACCATAAGTTAAAATAAATATACTGCTGCCGGTATAAAAATCTACCTCAACCACTACCGCTTGTCTTTTATGTCTTCATAACCTCTAGCCTTAAGTATTCTTATCGCTCTTTCTACGTCATCTTCCATTTCTTTTTCTAACTCATCTGAGCGTATCCGTTTGTTCATCCTCCTGCAACGCTCTCTTGTCATCCACTCAGACTTTTCTGCGTCAGTTAGTGCGTTCCAGTCTGGAGGGAAGTCGTAATCATGTCTCATAGCAGCTACCGTGCTTCTATGTCACTACTACACACATGCTTAACGTGTATAAAGGTTTTCCGCCAGATGGTTATACAATATAATGATGTAAGTGTTAAAGACCGTGACAATGCTTGCTAGGGTGTCTTGTGCCGTAGATTTAATAAAGGTTTGTGACGTATACTGAAGAAAGATGGTGATGAAAGACTGGTTTCAGGCTGTTTCCCACATGGCTATGCCTGCACGACTTTCAGAGGCAATTTATACTTCAGAGCGAGATATAGAAGTAGACTATGATAGCTTAGATTATGAGATTCATATAGCTACTTTGAACGAGGAGAAGTTCATCCGTGAGACACTCAATTCGCTTACTCGACAGGAACCAGTGAAGCGTGGAGACGTAGATATAGTATTGATTGATTCAAAGTCTGAAGATAGAACACTTGAGATAGCCAAAGACAAAGTTGATGAGATTCTACTTGCACCTAAAGGATTGCTCACGGCACGTAATCTGGGACTAGCTAAACGTGATCCTGATGTTATACTATCTGCAGATGCGGGTGATGTTTATGGAAAAGGTTGGGTAGATGAGCTTGCTAAACCGTTTGATCGTGATAATGTTGTAGCATCATACGGTAATATATACTCTAAAGACCCGATGCATATTAGAAAGCAAAAGGTGAAACACTCAATAGTTAACACATGGAATCTTCCGGGCAACAATTCTGCCATCCGTGTGGATGCACTAAAGAAGACAGGGAACTTCGACGAGTCTATAAACCAGACTGATCTAATCCAAATGGTGTTAGAAGAACAAATATTTAAAAAGGTGGAGCTTAGTACATTAGGTGAGGTAGCCTACAGGCCATATGCGGCCATGTACAAATCTCAACGACGTAAAGAGCGAACAACTGAACAAAACGAAGAATACAAAAAAGAGCAATACAAAGGAGAAAGATTCTGATGAAGCTAAGAAACCTCATACCACTCCTCGGTGAGATAACGACTAGAGAATCGCTTAAAAAACTAGAAGAACAAGGTCAGCTACTGCCACTACTGTTTGGTCTGACACTGATTGAAACATTCAGACTAGTAAATCAAGCGTTGCCGTCTATAGGTCAGTCTGAAGCCATAGATATAGCTCGCATGCTTGCATTTAGCTTGTTATTCGGTGTCGGATACGTATATAAGGTTGACCTAGAGATTACTGAAGATGGTATAAATCTACCTGGAGATGAGGAAAGCACTGAGTAACCTGATCACACCCATACATTTTTATCCTTTCTGGTATATATGTATGTATGGATAGACCATTTGCTAGTAGCAGACCGTTTGGCCCATTTGTAAAGCAGAAAGGTGGCATTGCTAAAATTAGGGTTAGATACTTTTATAGAACAAATCAAGGCCCAACTGAGACAATTGAGTCTCTTGAAAGATCTGTCATGAATCAAGTAGATGAAGTTCCTATATCGAATGTGAATGTCATGGTCGGCAGTGAAGACTTTGTCATGTCAGTAGCTGCAGATATTGATAAGAAAACATTTGATAGTGAACAAGAGGATAAGGTTCAAATGGCTATAGGTAGAGCATTGATTGAGGGTGGAGTAGAAAACATCAGCAATGATGGTTACGAATATACAGCAGTAACTCGGTAAAACTTTTACTTTACCCAAACCGTTATAAAGTGTTGTACTGTATTTATATCTACCAAACATGCCAGCAAACGCACTAAAGGTAGAAGACAGAAGGTTCGATAAGTTTAGTGCTGAATCATCTGGATCAGCTATAACTGTGACAGGAGAGTATGTTCTTACTGTATCAAATACAGGTGTCCTACCAGTACCTGGAGGTAGATATAGTCTAGCATCAATGACTGTTGGGGATGTTGTTATAGCTGAGAAAAAAGATGTGTCACTTGGGAGAATACGAACAGACGTTGAAGCAAGTGTGTCTATAGATGTAACAATCACATCACCATCTACCGATGCAGAAAGTAAAATACAGTCTCTGTGTAACGGTAATGTATCAGAGTTCACCATTGAAGAAAGAGTGAGTGGTGTACTCCTAGCTGCTGTGTTTAACGATGAATTTGAAGTTAGCTCATCTAGTCCAAATTGTAACCTTTCAGGAGGTCAGCAGCCACCTATCACACCACCTGAACCTCCAATAGGAGACCCTCCTCAAGAACCTCCAGATGATGGCGGAGATGGTAGTGGTAATGATGACCCATTCAGTACACCAGATCAACCTGCTCAGATTGAAGTGTCATCTGTAGATGTACCCAACAGCGTTACAGCAGGAGACCAGATCACAGTAGATGCTTTGATTGAAAATACAGGAGATCAAAGTGGTAGTGACACTATCACATTCAGTGTGAACGGTCAAGAAAGAGATTCTACTGATGTAAACCTTAATGCTGGAGAAACCACTAACATCAGCTTCAATTATAACACGAGTCAAAACGATGCTCCAGCAGTGAATGTATTTGTTGCTAGCCCATTTAACTCCGAAGAAAACACTGTAGATGTCGAGATAAATGCAGTTGATATGGAAATAGAGGGAGCAACTGATCCGCTAGAAGACCTTGATAACACGTACAGAGTTGACGATGAGCCAGACAACGCATCTCAGTACGTGTGGGATATATTCAATACAGATGCAGAAACTGGTGGAGCACCTAGGGATGAAACAAGAACAACTACAGATGATGAATTAACGGTAACATTTGATAACCCTGGAGAGTTTGAGATTGAAGTAGAAGCACAAAATAACGGAGGAGCAGTTATAGGTGTTGGAAGTATTGAAGGTGTTGTTCTAGATCAATTTGGTACTGGGGATGATCCTACAGATGATACCCCACAATCGGGTGCAAGGTCGATGAGTGAAGCAGTTGAAGATGTACAAGACAATATTGATAAAGGGTTTTAAACACTACTACAGTAAAGTTTGGCCCAAACGATTTTAAAGGGTCATAATGTATATATGGTATAGTCAGTGAGTAAACTATGCCAGCAAACGCACTCAAAGTAGAAAATAGAGAGTTTACAAGCTTTGAGGCCACCTCTCAGAACGGACAAGTACAGCTTAGTGGTGAGTACACAGTAACTGTGACTAACACAGGCATACTCCCTGTTCCTGTAACACTTTCAGTTACTGAAGTTAAACTAGATGGTAATACCATCATAGAAGATAAAACTGCAAAGCTTGGGACAGTTAGTGGTGAAGCAGAAGGTACTGTTGAATTTGAAGCAACAGTTAGCTCAAGTTCTGCCATAAACAGTGCTTGTGCGTCTCAACCTGTCAATGCTGAAGTCAATGAAAGCGTTTCAGGTTTTCTGCTAGCCATTGTAACTGAAGAAGAAGTAGAAGTTAAATCCCCGTCTCCCTCATGTAATATAGGAGCAGGGAGTCCATTCCCAGGTGGAGGCGGTGGAACCACTGATCCTAGACAGCCTGGCGGTGGAGGCGGTGGAGGCGGTAGAGGCGGTGGAGGCGGTGGAGGCGGTGGAGGCGGTGGAGGTACTGATCCTAGACAACCGGGTGGTGGAGGGGATGGAGGTCAAGATCCTGGTTCAGGTGGAGGAGGTGGACAACCAGAACCAGTAGATATTAGCATCAGCGGTCCGTCAGAGGTCAATACAGGTGAAACTGCTCAATTCAGTGCTGATGTTTCAGGAAACCCAGATGTTGTAGGTTGGACAAGAAGCGATACTGATGAACGTCCAGCAGCTAGAGGCGAATCATATAGTATATCTCTAAATGATCCGTCTACCATCACAGTTCAAGTTACTGCTGTAAGTGGCGGTCAAGCATTGGGGTCAGACAGCACAAGTTTGACTGTGACTGAAGATCAGGGGAGTGGTGGTCAAGCCCCAGGTGGCGGAGATGATCCTAGAGATCCAGGAAATGGTGGCGGCGGCGGCAGCGATCCTAGAGATCCAGGAGGTGGCGGAGGAGGACCTAACATCCCTGACCAACCACCAGATGCAGAGATCGTAAATCTTGGTAGGCAGAATAATCCTGATTATGGAGATGTCGCCTATGTTAATACTACTCAAACATACCAAGCCCAATCTAACGGAGACAGGATTGAGCAGTATGATACAAGTGATTACACATGGGAGTGGGAACTGGGCAACGAAGAAACTAAGTCATCTGCTGGTCCATTTGGAATAGTTGGTAGCCCTGCTCAGATTGATTACAGCTGGGATAATACGGGGATGAAGACTATAAGAGTAGAAGTCACACATCAGGACTCAGGTCAGATTGCAATGCAGCTGACTATGACAGAGGAAGTGACAGAACAGGGGACTGTTATCCCTGACCCACCAACTGACACTGTAGTAGTTAATAAAGGTCGTCAGGACGATCCTGGTTTTGGCGAGAATGAAGCTGCATTTAACGACACTACCCAGACATACCAAGTTAGAGCACCAGGTGATAATGGAGATCAGCTCGAAATGTACGACACCAGTGACTATACGTGGGAATGGACTATGGGAGATGACGGTTCAAAATCGACTGGGCCATTCGGTATAGTAGGTGCTCCTTCTCAAATTGATTACGATTGGGATAATGATAGAACAGGAGATGAGGTTATAAGAGTTGTCGTTACAAGCGATGCTACAGGTGAAGAAGCACTTAATGTAGCAATGACAGAAACATTGCAAAACCAAGGTGATAGTGGTGGTGGCTTCTGGGATACAAATAGTGATGGAGTAGCACCATCTATGGATGAAAAAGCAGATATTGGAGAAGAACAATGACAGCAATATCACTTTCAGTTGACGGACTAGAAGTAAAAGATGTATCGGTTACAGAAACAGGTCAAAACGTCACCGTGGGTGGAACGGCTATAATCGAGGTAGCAAAAACTGGTATTATACCAGTTACCAGTGCAACAGTTCAAGTTGACGCTCTTGAAATCACCGGGGTAGAAGCAGCAGAAGATGAGACTGAAACAATATCAAGTGCTGGAGAGGTAGAGATAGACTTCAGCTTCACTCAGCCTTCAAGCCAGTACAGTAGCACAGCTCAAAACCTTTGTAGCGGTGGTCAGTTAGATGCAGAAGTTGAAGGTAAACTTTCAGGATTTATAGTTTCCAACTCATTCGATGAGTCCTTCAGATCTTCAGTCAGGCCCACATGTAACCTGCAATCTGACTCTAGTCAACCCGGTGGCCCTACACAACCTGGTGGTGGAGGTAGCGGAGATCCATTCCAACCTCCACAAGAGCCACCCGGTGGAGGCACTGGAGGGGGCACTGGGCAACAAACAGACACATTCAACATAGTAAATCAGAGTGCAGAAGGTTATGAGGGTGACGACCCATACGTGGGTACTGATCAGACATATGTAGCAAGACGGCAAGGTTCTAAGGTCAGTAGCTACCCAAGAGACACATTTAACTGGAAATGGCAGTTCGGTAATGAGAAAACAAAAAGTACTGAGGCAGGAGTGTTTGAGGGTATCCGTGGAGATCCATCTCAGGTAGACTACAATTGGAACAACACAGGGACTTACACCATCACTGTGACCGTCACAAGAATGTCAGACGAAAGAGTTGTAGCCCGATCAACCTTAGAAGAAAGAGTAGTTGAAGATCAAGGTGGATGGTTCAGTCAGGAGGCTGGCAGAATTGTAACCAATGTAGCAAACCCTAATGATGGAACAGTAGTGGATGAGGGTAGTATTGGCGATAATATTGCCCCATCTATGGATCAGGCTGCAGAAGACAAAAGAGACGACGACCGAGGATTCTAGCCCCGTTAGCTTTTTATATTTGGCGTATTGTATATAGAGTAACAAACGTACAATGCGTATTATAACTCAATCTGCTATAGATATATCTGAGTCTCTTGCAGCATATATGTTTGCGTCTTATATACACCAAAAGAAAGATCTTAATGTTACGCTTGAAAAAAGATTAAATTATGTGTACACTGGCGAGTTTTCCCGTGCAGACATATACCTTAGAGAAACAGATATGGCTGTTGAGGTAAAAAGTATTGCACACGGTAATGATGCGCTAAAAGGAGTGATCCAAGCATCAATGTATAAAGAAGAAACCGACGATGCAGCATTTTGTATACAAAGACCTCACAGAAAGTCATTGAGAGAAACACTAGAAGGTATGTGTAAAACGTATGGGGTAGGGTTGGTATACATAAATGGCATACCTAACATATGCTCAAAAGATAATATCGAAGAAGCAACTGGAGGATGTTCTAAACCGTTTGAAATATGGAAAGATACTACATTTACAAGTACAAGGGAGCGGATAATTGCTAATGGCAGAAGTGGGTGGACAGCAGAATATATTGCAACACTTGATCAGTTTATATATGAGTGTTCAAATGACATATTTGATTTTAGAATTGAGCCAGATCAATCTAAACCGGGATTGTCAGAGGTACATGGGCATAAAGACACAAGTGCGAAAGTTAGTGAATTTTATGCCTCAGATTAGGAATGTCTGAACTGTAACTGTCTGTGTATCAGTGGAAATTAGGTTCCCATCTATTTTAGCTTCTACTGTCACATCAAACTCTCCTGACCTCTCAGAGTATGTGTGGGTTATTTCTTGACCAGTGTATGTAGTACCAGAAGGATCACCCATACTCCATTTGATCTCTGAAGCTGCTCCAATGTTGTCACCTATAGCGTTAAAAGCCAGCTCATTGCCTTGTTGAGCTTCTCTAGTATCACCGCCTGCTATATCTACAGATATATCTGTAAAGCTTGATATAACTTCTAATGTGTCTGTAGCTATTTCTGTATCTGATATAACCGCTGCTGCTCTGATTTCGTATGTGCCCTCCTGATATGAGTGATCCACCTCTGTTCCAGACTTTTCTGTTGCATCGCCCATACTCCACCGTATTTCTTCTGCTTCAGGTATATTTGTACCAGATGCTGTCCATGTGTTGCTCTCACCAACTATTACTTCTGTTTCGCCTGTTATTGTTAAGTCAATATTTGGGAACTCAGATGTAACTTCGAGTGATGCACTTTCACCTGTTTCAGAAGTAAGGTTGATATTGAATGTACCGGAGTTAGTATATGTGTGTGAGACACTCTGACCACTATATGTAGTTCCATCACCCATATCCCACGATAATTCACCGACTTCGTCTACTCTTGAACCAGTCACTCTCCAACTAAGTTCATTGTTGACTGTTACTTCGTTATTGCCCACGATGCCTAGTGGGATAGATTCAGCAACAACTTCATATGTCGTTGATATACCAGCAGGTGTCTCTGCTTGTATTTCGTATGTGCCTGGAGTAGTGTATGTGTGGTTAACTCTTGTACCACTCTTACTTGTGCCGTCTCCCATAGACCAATTGACTTCAGGTAACTCTTCCCCTGAAATTGCTGAGACATTCCATTCATAACCTTGGTCAATATTGACTTGTTGCTGTCCTGAAATATCTAGTGCTATTGTGGTACATTCTTTCTCTTGTATTTCTATATCTAGTTCATTATCATATGTTGCAGCTAATATTATCTCTGCTACAGTTATATTCATATCTGCTGTTACAGTCTGCTCTTTGCATACATCATCAAGTATTAAATTCACTAACCTAGACTGTCTGGAAAACCCTATACTGATTGTTCTTGTCTCTCCTGCAGGTATTGGCTGTATGGGTACAGGTTCTTCTATTTTACCTATGTTCAATGAAGTATTGTCTTTCTTCAATGTGATGTTTGCTCTTATAACTCTTGTACTTCTAGTAGCGAAAAACCCTGTGTTTTCTACATCTATAGCAAATGTGCCTTCCAACAACGGGGTATCCCCAGATGTATCTAGAGTAACTTCTTTAATTCTTGGGTTCTTAAACCCAGTAGTTAGTACAACACTTGTTTGAGGATCTGTTATGTCGTCTAGACTCATACGTGAGTTTATAGAGTTTATCAAATTCATATATTTCGAGGTTTACTTTCTGTTATATTTATACTCACACACGCCAGTTTTAAATATATTTGTGTCGTTCTATCAGTTAATGGTAGTCAAAAATATTGAAGTAGTAAATAGAGAGCTGACTAACCTTGTTGCTACTGAAGAAGATGACAGCATAAACTTCAGCGGGACATATCTGTTGAAGTTAAAGAATATAGGAAAAGTTCCAACAGCTAACCTGTCATTAGAAATAACATCACTATCATTGAATCTAGGTGGGGATCTGTTATCTGATAAATCTACAGGTATAGGTAGAATCAGATCAAACAGAACTTCAGAAGTTACATTCGATTTTTCAACTGATATAGATACAACTACAGAGTTAAGAACTGTTGCCCGTACAGCCTGTGCTGATAGTGCTATAGCTATTAAATCAGAAGAGAAAGTTAAAGGTGTTATTCAGACGAAAAGTATTGGTGTTACAGGTGGGGTTGAAGTGAGTAGTGAGGAATGTGATTTAGGAGGAGTTGTAAGCATCCCAGATCCTGTTGAACCACAACCTCAACCAGAGCCTGAGCCAGAACCTCAACCACCTTCTGGAGGTCAAGACCTACCAGAAGAGGAACCTCCAACTAATGGTAATAACGGAGATGGTGATGGTGGTGGAGACAATATTGATGATAACACTGAACCTCCAGAAGATGTAAGTGTAACACTTGAAGGTCCAGAAATTGTCTCTGTAGGTGACTCAAAAACCTATAACGTAGCTAACCCATCAGATGTTATTTCATTATACAGTTGGGAAAGCAATGCTGGAGATGAACAGATATCTGGAGAACCTGAATACACAGTAGAATTTGATGATGTAGCTAATGAGGCTGTATCAGTAACTGCAACTGACAATCAAGCGAATGAGCTTGCAAGTGATAGACTCAATGTTGTAGTTGTAGGCAACGATCAAAGTCAAGCTAGAGATTCAGATAGCCAAATTGATGGTCTGAGGTTCGTAGAACCAAATCAAACAGCAACATACTCTTGGGTTGACTTTCCAGACGGTACAATCCAGTTCCAATGGCAAGTGCTTGCTGAAGAAGATGGTGCAAATGTGACAATTCAGAGGTCAAACCTGGCTCAAGATAGATTAGATCTAGAGTTCACATCACCTGATGGAGGGAACTATCTGATAGCCATAGGAGCGATAGGGCAAGATGGTAATGTTATTGCACAGGCACAAAAACAAGTAAGTGTTGTTACGACAGAGTGAATATGGGGCTAGATGATTTTAAGGATGATGACAACGAAGATAACCCATACGAAGAGGAGCCTGAACATAAAGACAAGTGGAGACATGAAGAACCAGAACAACCTGAAGATTGGGAAAGGGAAACAGAGATGGAAGAACATGACGAAGATGCAGATGTATTGACAGTCAAGAAGGCAATGGAGTATATATCTGATATTAAGGATTCATGGATCTCAACGGAGCTAACTCTTGATTTACGTAAATGGAGATAGATGCTTTTTGACCCCTTCGTGTTACTGAAACCCCGATATTGTCAGGTAAACCACACAACGAAACAACCGTGTTGACGCCTGTACCGTGGGTTTTCAATATCACTGAACACCGCGAAAACCCGTAAATTGACTAGCACCGAAATTATGGATGTTTACCGTGGCGGCTTCACGGGTGAAACGCAATGCTAGTAAAAGGGTGTTACTCTTCGACCAAAACTTCAAACTGGTACGTGTCTCGGAGTGGTCTTTTTCTCAATACTTGCTCATCTTCAACTGTATTCTTATCTACAAGCAGCGACGTGTAACCAGTCCCGCTCTCTAGGATTGACCTAAACATTGCTTGGTTACTGAACGCTGCATTGACATTAACTGTATACAACGTGCCACCTTCTACTTTTTCTGTATTTGCAATCTCTGTTTCTGCACCAAGTGGCACATATGTTTGAATTGCAGTAGCGACGCCAGCAGTGTATAGCCCAAGAAGTGTTCCGCCTCTAACTTCTTCTGTATCGAACGTAGGAGTGATTGTAACTACTGTATCCTCAATACCTACTCTAAGGTTATGACCTGCATCAGCTGCTGAGTCTGCTGCATCTCTCACTGCTTCTAGGACGCCTAGTCTTCCTCCAAGGCTAAAGTTCATTGTCATTGTTGTCCTCAAACAAACATACACCGTCAACGGATATAAAAATACCGCAGTTAGTTATAGCTCTTTAACTTCTCCACTATTATATGTGAAGTATTCTTTATCACCTTCTTGGGTCTCAACTTCACTTTTCACTGTATTTATGTATGAGCTCTCGTATGCACCATCTACATTATAAGATGGGAATACAATACCGAAGGGGTCATTTTCTATGAGCTCTTGAGGTAATAATCTAGATAATGCTCCAGGTATTGAACCTGGATTGATCTGTCCTGCTTTATTTGAAGTGTTTTCTATTCCGATAACTAAATCTAATGGAGTCTGTTTAGGCGTTGCGTCACCACTTCCCCACGGGCCTATCACGGCGACTCTAGCTTTACCATTGCTTGTTCTACTTAACGTGAAGTCATATGGTTCAAGGTCGTCTGGAGCTAACGGAGCTTTATCCAATGCTTCAGTTATAACAGTTTCAAGATTTCTTTCAATGAACTCTGGAATAAGATCTGCGTCAGGGAAATCAGTAATCCTAACGCTTTCTTTGTCTTCAAATGTATCATATGGTGGAGATGGTGAGAACTCATCTGAGTCTTGATCAATAGTTTCTGGCATAACATTCTGTGTTTGCTCAGGTTCATCCTCAAATTCAACATCGTCTAGGTCTATATCACTATCTTGATCTGTGTCCGTCTGATCGTCTGACTCAGATGTGTCGCTATCAATTAACTTCTGTACCTGTTCAGGTGTGAGATTTTCATTAGGATCTTCAAATAAATCTTCTATTTTCTTTTGACTAAGTTCATTATCTGTGTCCTGACCATCTTGGTCTTCGGTATCACTTTTATTAGGCTGACCAGTCTGTTGACTTTGTGAGGAAGTTCCTGTACGGTTTCCATCATCCTCAGGTCTCAAGGTGAAATCATCATCAAGTCTTGATATTTTTTCAGGCTCAGTGTCTACTTCGCTTTGGTAAACTGAACCTATAGGATTATCCCACAAATCTTTGTTAGATGCATATTTTGCTAAACGCCTGACGTATGTTCTGCTTCTAAACTCTTCTGGAACATTAAAATCATATTCATCCTCTGAGACAGATTCACGTCTGTAGCGTTCGATTAACCCTATGTCCTCTAAGACCAAAAGATATCTATACATTGAATCATATGTGCCAGGAGATCTTTCATACTTTGATACATTCTCCACATCTTCAGTTGCACCCTCCATATATTTCAAAAAGTACTGATAATTTCTCCATAGACCGTTGATGTATTCATCTCCTTGAAGTCTTAACCACCCATGTATCCATCTGCCTTTTACTGGCACAGCTGCACCTGACACTCTTGAAGTGACATTAGCAGATATTACATCATCTAATATATTCCGTTCAAAACTGTATACTGGTCTTATATCTACAGTACTTTGTCTACCGTCAATATCAACTTCTACCTTTTTCTCACCGTTTACATCAGCAATTTGTGAGTCTAAAACTACCTTAACATCTTCAGGTTCTAACTCTACAGACATGAGGTAAGTATGTTACCTCTCTTTTTGGCCGAGATCTGCTACATCAACAACTATTTCCCACGTTGAGAATGTGGGTCGTTTAGTTACTACTTCTGTTGATCGTATTTCAGTCTCTGATATAATGAAGTCTATATTGCTCGGTGCAGCTACTTCGTACTTGGCGGCAAACTCAGCAACCTTTTGACTTGCTGCATTGATTTTGATGGTATGCCGTTGAAACTCTCCCATCTCTTCTGCACCGTGGGAAATAGTTTTATATCCAGGTTGTCTTACACCAGGAATAGGCAAAACAGCAGTCTGACCAGTAGATATAGCGTAATATCCTGCTGCTCCTATCACACTCCCGCTACCTACATTGTTAAGTGGGCCATCAGGAATTTTATCTAGAAGGTCTGACCCATTGTCTCTAACTGGGTTTCCAACCTCCTCTGTAATTTCTTCTATATTGTCTAATGGTTCAACTGGAGTGTCTTCGATCTGCTCATTTATTTCATCAGTAGCATTATCTAAATTGTCGTCAGTATCCATACTATTTTTACGTCTTTCAAGTCTTTCAGAAGGTCTCGATCTACCTACACTCTGTCTAGAACTTTCGTTATTGTGTGCCATCGTTATTTTACTTTCAACACCAACCTATATAAATTCCCGTGTTGTACTATCATCCATGACGCTAACAAGACGAGCACTTGATAAAATAGCAATCTGTAGCAGTAGGTTATCAGCTAATAACTATATCAGTGTGGCAAAGAAAGACTTTAAGACTCTTGATGTTCAACCTCAAGATGAAGTTAGGGTATTCTTGATACGTAGTGATCTGAACAGAGAACTTAAACCTAACGATAGAGCATCATATAAGACTACATTAACAAAGTCCAGTCAAGTGTATTGTCCTAAGGATGTTAGAGACCAGCTTGAACTTGAAACAGGTGATTTAGTCAAGTACATCATTATACCAGGCAATGAGTTCCCAGGCTTGAGTGATGGTCCAATCAGAGACAAATTTAGACAATTATTCACGTCTACATCTGTAGAAGATGATCAACGTGATCCTGAAAGAGAAAGACCTAACGCTACACAGGGGAGTGCGACGTTCTCCAATAAAATGCAAGTCACAGGCCAAGTAACTGTCCCTAGTGACATCATGGAGACATTAGGTCTTATTGAAGGAGATACAACATCCTTCATGATCAAAAACCCAAATAACGGAGAGACACTACAAGTCTCCAAACAAATAGGAACTGGTAAAAGAATTACAATAGTCAAAGACGAGAGAGAAGACCTTGGTTTAACAAAAGGTGATGAGCCACAAATACTTGCTTTGGCAAAACAAGATGTTTAATCGCCAGATACTGCTTCAATAGCTTCCTCAACACTATCTACATCTAATTCTTGCATAAGTTTTTCAATTTCTTGACCATCTGCAGACCCTGATTCTTCAGGGAGCGCATCACGTTGTTCTTCTGTTGTTATATGCCTATACTGATCAGTAGTCTCTGGACTTGCATGATCTACATATTGTCCAGCTTCCTCAAGCCCTGAAGTGTTTGCTATATCTGTTATTCTTCCATGTCTGAATTTATGTGGAGTTAACTTATCCATATGTTCAAAGTCTCCAAAAGCATGTTTATATACTTTACCAATCTCTTTTATCTTGCTTTGGGCTGTACGAGTTGTAAATGGGAAAACTTCACCCTCTTGTATATTGTTAGTCTCCAAATACTCCTGTAATACGTCTATAAGCTTCCCAGGTACTGCTGTCATGTCACGTTTGTACCCTTTACCCTTCTTTTTTAGTCTATACAGGTTCATTTCATCACTTTCAGAGTATATGTCCTCTACGAGTATACCATGATCATCCGAGTCCTTTTTACATATTTCACCTACACGACATGCAGTATAGAACAAAGTCATAGCCAATGCCTTATGTTCTAAAGTTATCACCCACGACTGGTCAACAAACGACAATCTGTTAATTTGCTCTGAATTTTCTGGAAATATCTTATCTTCAATACGCAACATCTCGTCTTTTGTTATCCAACCACTTATTGTAGATTCAGTATTGAAGTCTTTTTCAGTGATACCCTCGTTATTAGTTATTGTTCGTACCTTTTCACCCTTCTGTGGTTCCCCAATAGATTTGAAATATCTTTCAATAGCTGAAACCATCAAGCTTTTTGTACCTGAGCTTTTGTCAGCATCAAAGATATGGTCGGCAACATCCCGTGGGGTAGGGTTCATATCCGAACATGCATATAGTATTTGTCTTATCTGAGGTTTATAGCTACGTACACTATCTTTACTCAAATTTTGACCTTCTATTACTGATGCTGCCTCACATACTTCTTCACCGTATTGGTTGAGTAGTTTTGTGCCGAACTCCTCTATTGCTTCTTGACTGAATGTTTGTCCAAATTCATCTAGGCTCATATTATAATCTGTATTGTTCTATGTTTTCGATCACTTGTTTAACGTCTTCTTTACTGTTATTTGAAAGCTTTGCTATCTGCTCTGGTTCTCTTACGTTTTTATCATCAAGCTCATCAAGCTGATACTCAGCTATAAACTCTGCAACTTCTTTGTCCATCTCAAACTTGTTTTGCAGGACACGAGTAACAATCTCTATATATTCTTCATCATCATACTCTTCAAATTCAAGCTGTATCATACGTTTACGTAGTTCTTCAGGGAGCTGTTCTGGATGGTTTAGTGTTACTATAAGATTGCAATTAAGCTCTATGTTGACTTTACTACCACTTATAGTTTTTTGCACTCTTCCGTGCTCAGTCAATTCATATAGTGGAGTATAACACTCTTTCTCTGCTTTGTCAATCTCATCGAACAACAAATATTGAGGTTGATCTTCCATCAATATATCTAACATACCTGCTTCTGTCATTCCAGATGCAGATCTGTATACTGCTCCAGGTAATCGCTCTAGTTCGGTGAGGAAAACTGACTTTGCAGTACTAGACTCTCCCTGAAGTCTGAAATGGGTCTGTTCTTCAGTCTGTATACATCTTTGAAGTAGGTCCTTAACAGGTTCATGCCCTATAACTACTTCAAATATATCATCAGGTATATCTGGTTCTTCAGTTTGGTCTACATCCCCATCAGCTCTATCTCCATTATCGCTGTTATCCTGATCGGATATTGTCCCTCCGTTCTCTACTAAAACCAGAGCCTGCTCTGCCTTTTCGATATTAGATATTTTATAAGTATTTGGTCCATTATTTCTGCGTGAAACGTCTAAAATACCTTCAGTAGTCATTCTAGTCAACACGTCTGGTCTTTCAGATACATCTGAGTAATCCCACCCATCTTTCCAAGGATCTGTTTCTTTACCCCCTTTTTCTATTTCTAGGCCTGACTTCAAAGCATCAACAAATTCTTCATTCTGCATCAGTGTGCTGACTATTGTAGATTCAGTCCCCATACTACACCCTAACTATCGGTGCGGGGGTACAAAAAATATTGGAATTTGCCGAAAAGACCTACAGGTTTACTGGTAGGACTCTGCCCACTGATCGACGAACTTGTGACCGAGGACTTCAGTAGCTGCCTCGAAGTCATCTTCACTAGCGTCGTCGTATTCAGTGCTACCAGCTACACCACCAGTATCAACATCGTCTGGTACGTCGTTGTTTTCGAGGTAGAGTGCAGCAGCAACGACCGTAGTACGCTTCATTGCCTCATCGCTGAAGTTATCTACGGAGTCCTCAAACCGTGAAACTGCAACAGATGCGTCCTGTGCATCCATGTCAACTCCGGCTCGCTCGAAGGCTGCTTCAACGCCAGCCTTATAGTCTTCGACAGAGCCTTCAATGTTGTTAGTTACTGCTTCGATTCGATCTCGGAAATTCTGTGCCCACTTCTCTTGCGGAGTGGACTCCCAAGGTGATGGCATTGTTAAGTTGCTCCACATGGATAGACGGGTGTATCTATATTAAACCTTGTG
>Ga0209965_1000230_pt1 | contig 20074 bp, 20 predicted proteins | sample SalPon2_B_H2O_MG_FD_185707 | JGI IMG/M metagenome (GOLD analysis project Ga0209965, IMG submission 185707) | Salt pond water microbial communities from South San Francisco under conditions of wetland restoration - Salt Pond MetaG R2_B_H2O_MG... | ecosystem: Environmental > Aquatic > Non-marine...
CGGGGCGGCCGACGGAAGCGCCGACGGTCCCGAGGACGCCGGACTCCCCGAGGGCGCGACCCCGGTCCGCAGCGGCGATCCGTTCACTGTCGGCGTCGACGGGACCGAATGCACGATCCAGCCGGCGCTCTTCGAGTGTCCGTCGCGGGACGTCGACCTCCCCGACGGCGCGACCGATCCCGAGTGGGTGCCAGCGACCGGGATTCACCGCCGGGAGACGATCCCGGGGCTGTGGCGGGCCTACGATCGCGTCCGGCCGACGCCGGCGACGCTCTCGGCCGACGCCGAACACGGCTCCGGCTACATCTCGATCCGGGCGATGGAGGTCGTCAGGGACGCCGCCGGGACGCTCCGGGCGGAGGGCGTCGCGGCCGACGCCGCGTGGGCCGACCTGACCGCCGTCGCCGAGGGCGTCCTCGCGGCGCGGCCGAGCATGGCGGCCCTGCGGACCCGCGTCGATCGGATCCTCTCGCGGGCGGCGGCGGGCGACCGCACCCCGGCGACGGTCGAATCGATCGCGATCGAGGTGATCGACGCCGCCCTCGACGCGGATCGGCGGGCCGCGGAGACGGCGAAGCCGCTCGTCGAGGGGGAGACGGCGCTCACCCTCTCGCGATCCGGGACGGTGCTGCCCGTACTGGAGGGCGCACCGGCGCGCGTGGTCGTCGCCGAGTCTCGCCCCGATCGCGAGGGGATCGGGGTCGCCGAGCGCGTCGCCGAGGCGGGCGTCGAGAGCGCGGTCTGCGTCGACGCGGCGATCGCCCACGTCCTCGCGACCGAGCCCGTCGACGCCGTGGTGCTCGGCGCGGACACGGTGTTGGCCGACGGAACACTCGTAAACAAAGTCGGATCGCGCGCGGCGGCCATCGCCGCCGACGAGGCGGGAGTCCCGGTGTACGTCGTCACGTCGAGCGACAAGATCAGCCCCGACCGGACGCCGACGTTCGAGGCGGGGCCGACCGAGGCGGTCTACGACGGCGACCGGGCGATCGACGTTCACAACCCGACGTTCGACGCCACCCCGCCGGCGTACGTCACCGGCTTTCTCACCGAGGACGGCCGTCTCGACCCGGCCGAGGTGGCCGACGTGGCGGCCGAGCACGCGGCGCTGGCCGGGTGGCGGACGGGGGGCTCGGAGTCCGGGTCGTCGTCGGAGTGACCGGTGTGGGAGCGAACGCGCGGCCCGGATCGGGCGGAGAGCCCAACGCTCAAACCCCCCGGCGGCGAACGCCACCGTATGAACGTAAGCGTCGTCGGGAGCGGCTACGTCGGGACGACCCTGTCGGCCTGTCTGGCCGATCTGGGCCACGACGTGACCGCGATCGACGTCGACGAGGCGACGGTCGAGCGGCTCAACGCGGGCGAGACGACGATCCACGAGCCGGGGCTCGATCCCCTGGTGTCGGCGTACGCCGGGGGGCGGCTGCGCGCGACGACGGACCACGCCGCCGCGGCCGACACCGACCTCACCTTCCTGGCGGTCGGCACGCCCGCGAACCCGGACGGTTCCATCGACGCGTCGGGACTGCTCGCGGCGGCCGAAGACGTGGGCGAGGCCATCGCCGACACGGACGGCTACCACCTCGTCGTGGTCAAATCGACCGTCCTGCCCGACGTCCTCGAGGACGAACTCGTCCCGGCGATCGAGGCGGCCTCTGGAAAGACCGACGGGGAGGACTTCGGCGTCGCAATCAACCCCGAGTTCCTGCGGGAGGGCAGCGCGGTTCGGGACTTCATGGAACCCGACAAGATCGTGATCGGCACCGACGGCGACGAGCGAGCCCTGGACCGCCTCGCCGAACTCTACCAGCCGCTCGTAAGCGACTGGGACATCCCGGTCGTCGAGACGGGGCGGCGCGAGGCCGCGATGGTCAAGTACGCCAACAACGCGTTCCTCGCGGCGAAGATCAGCCTGATAAACGACATCGGCAACGTCTGCAAGGAGTTCGGCGTCGACGCCTACGAGGTCGCCGACGCGCTCGGCCTCGACTCGCGCATCAGCGGCGAGTTCCTGCGCTCGGGTGTCGGGTGGGGCGGGAGTTGCTTCCCCAAAGACACCGCCGCCCTCGTCGCCGGTGCCGAGTCCGCCGGCTACGAGCCGACGATGATCGAGGCGGCGATCGAACGCAACGAGCGCCAGCCCGAGCGCCTCCTCGAACTGCTCGACCGGCACGTCGACGTCGACGGCCGGCGGGTCGCCGTGTTGGGCCTCGCGTTCAAGCCCGGCACCGACGACGTCCGCGGGACCCGCGCGACGCCGGTGATCGAGGGGCTCCTCGACCGCGGGGCCGAGGTGGTCGCCTACGATCCCCGCGCCGCCGACGCGATGGCGGAGGTGTTTCCCGACGTCGAGTACGCCGACTCGGCCGCGGCCGCGCTGGAGGGCGCCCACGCCGCCGCCGTCGTCACCGACTGGCCCGAGTTCGCCGACCTCGACGCGGCGTTCGACGCGATGGCCGATCCCGTCGTCGTCGACGGCCGCCGGATCGTCGAGCGCCGCGAGGGGATCACCTACGAGGGGCTGACCTGGTAGCCGACCGCCGAGCGGTCGACTGGCGGGGCCACAGGCGCGGGTACCGAGGACCGACCGAAGCGAGCCTCTTTATAAGTGCCGTCCCGACGTACCCGTATGCGCCACTTCGTCGTCCGCTCGCACGACCTCGCCGCCGGGGCCGACGTCAGCCTCGACGACCTCCCGGGGGCGGGTCGCCTCGATCTGCTCTCGCGGTGCGTCACGAGCGCGCTGTTGCGCTCGCACGACATCCGCGAGGACGTCCGCGTCTCGCTCGTCGTCGACGGCTACGTCGTCGGCTTCGACGGATCGGAACTCCGACGGCTCAACCCCGACGAGCGCTCGACGGCGGCGCGGATCCGGGACGCGCTCGCGGCCCGCGAGGGGGCCATCGGGTCGATGGCGGCCCGCCCCTCCCCCGGGGTGTCGATCCGACAGGGGACCCTCGAATCGCTCCTGGGCGGCCTCGACGCGGGGACGACTCTCCTCGAACTCCACGCCGACGGACGGCCGGTCGTCGAGCGCGCGCCGCCCGAAGCCCCCGTCTTCGTCCTCTCGGATCACCGCGAGTTCACCGACGCGGAGGCCGAGTCCCTCGAGTCGGCGGCCGACGACCGGGTGTCGCTCGGCCCCGAGGCGCTGCACGCCGACCAGGCGATCACCGTCGCGCACAACTACCTCGACACCGCCGGCTACACCGAGTATTGAAACGGGGTCCCGTGGGTGCCGACTTTCGGAAGGATTAAAAGACACAACGGCTTTTGTTCGAGTGCGGGCCGGTGGGGTAGCTTGGTATCCTTCGGCCTTCGGGTGGCCGTAACCACGATTCAAATTCGTGCCGGCCCACTTTCTGCCCGCGATCCAACAGCCGTGAGCGATAGCGAGCGGCGCTTAGACCGCGTGGCACGATGGAAGCCGAATTTGAATCCTCCGAGACGCAGCGCGAGCGAAGTGAGCGACCGTCTCGGTTCGATTCAAATTCGTGCCGGCCCACTTCTCCCGCACCCGTTTTGGATCGACCAGACGGCGGTACACCGATTATAAATCGTCTCGGAATCCCCAGGATCGAGTTCAATCGCGGCGCGCGTCCCTACGCCGTCATAGACGTCCCTATATACGTACGTCGGTGGACGTTTCAATCCCCTCGATTCGGGAACCAATACATGTGGAAGAGAACGTGGGTGGGGTTATTTAACGGCTTTTGAGATCGACGGAGACAGTGTTAGCCAACGTACGAGCCACTTTTCGGCGTCTCGCTGGTTAACCGCGCGTAACGGCGAGCGAAAGCTTATGCCAAACTGCATACAACTGTATGCATATGTCGAAGAGCATTCGCCTATCCGAGGAGGCCTATGAGCGCCTCGCCGCTCACAAGGGCGAAGACGAGACATTTTCGGAGGTCGTCCTTCGGTTGGCCGGCGAGCGGTCCCTGTCGGAACTCGCCGGCATTCTGAGCGACCAGGAGGCCGACGCGCTTCGGGACGCCGTCGACGAGCGCCGCGAGCGGCGGACAGAGGAACTCGAAGAGACCGCCGATAGGATGCGAGGGGCGTAGCGTGCTCCTCGATACGTCGTTCCTCATCGACCTGATGGACGGCGACGACGGCGCCGTCGAGAAGGCTCACGAGTTGGAGACCGACCTCGTCCAGCAGCGGCTTTCGTCGATGACGCTCTTTGAGCTGTGCTACGGCGTCGTCCGAGCGATCGACTCCGAGACCGAGCGCGAGAAAGTCGAGGACGTCCTCGCTTCGAAGCCCATCCATCCCGCCGACACCGCCGTTATGCGGAAAGCTGGCCGGCTCTCGGGGGAGCTACAGAACGATGGGGCGCCGGTGGGCGACGGCGACGTGATTATCGGTGCGACTGCTGACGTCGTCGAAGAGCCAGTTCTTACCCGAAACGTCGAGGACTTCGAGCGCCTCGATGTCGAGGTCGATACCTACTGATCGCTCGAGTGAGGCGGCCCACGTTCGCCGTACCGGTAGGGATCGAACGGATCAGTTGTTTTCGAGGGCGTCGAGGACGCAGGCGGCGGCGATCACCGCTTCCTTCGGGACGTTGGTGGCGTCGTCGATACTGACCGTGTAGGTGTCCCGCAGCGAGAACTGGCCCTCGATGTCGCCGACGTGGTCGCCGTCCGCGTCGAATATCTCGTATTTGTTCGGGACGAGATTCGCGACGGAAACGAGGTGACGCAGCGCCGAGAGGAGTCTGTTCTTCGATCGGATGCTCGCCAGCGGCGCCCCGGTCTCGGGGTCCCGGATCGTCCAGTTCTCGACGAACAGCGAGAGGTCCTCGTCGAGAACGACGACTTCCTCGCCGGTACCGGCGTCCGTGATGGCGTAGGTTCCGGCGATGTCCACGATACCGCCCGCTTTCACCGTGAACGCGTCCTCGCCGTCGCCGGTCACGAACGGGAACTCCTCTTTCATTTTGAAGAGTTTCTGCTTCCCGCGCAGGACGGCCTCACCGGCGCTATCGCGGACGACGTACTTGTTCCGGATCGCCGACTGCTTGACCACGTAGCGGTCGTCGTTCAGGGCGACGGTCGAGATGTCGTACGCGGCGGAGGGCGCTTGGCTGTCCGAGGGCTCGAACATACACGCGTGATGGTCCCGGCCTATCATAAAAACCGTTCGCCCGTCTCGATGTCGGTACGCGCGTCGTTCCGTTTGCTTGCCGCGGTCCGGTCCGTTCCGGATCGAGACGCCGGGATCATCCGGCCAGCGCGATGTCCAGATACAGCATGATGACGACGCCGGCCATGAGCCCGAGCGTCGCCACGCGTTCGTGACCGCTTCGGTGCGTCTCGGGGATGATCTCGTCGGAGATCACGAACAGCATCGCTCCCGCCGCGAACCCCATCGCGTACGGCAACAGCGGCTCGATCGTCGCTACGGCGACGGCTCCGAGCACCGCCAGCGGGATCTCGACGACCCCCGCCCGGATTCCGGCGACGGCGGCGTACAGCCGACGGTCGAGCCCGGCGTTTATGGCCGCCACGGACACCGCAAGCCCCTCCGGGATGTTCTGTAAGCCGATGGCGATCATCAGCGACAGCGCGGCCCCGAGTCGCGCCGGATCGCCCGCCGCGGCGCCAAATCCGACGCCGACCGCCAACCCCTCGGGCATGTTGTGCAGCGTGATCGCCAGGATGAACAGGACCACGCCGGTCAGTCGCTCGTCGGTAACGGGGAGCGTCTCGGCCGGTTCCGCCGCGTCCGCCCGGCGCTCGCCGGTCAGGAGGTAGTGCGCGTGCGGCACGAGCACGTCGGCCCGATCGAGGAACAGCGCACCCAACGCGACGCCGACCAGCGTCGGGATCGGGTTCCCTCCGGAGTACTGTTCGATACCGGGGATGATGAGGCTGGTGAAGGCCGCGGCCAGCATGACGCCGGCCGCGAACCCGAGCATGCCGTCGAGAGCCCGCTCGGAGGGGTTCCGCCAGACGAGGACGAGGGACGCGCCGAGGAGGTTCATCGAGGCGATGACGAGCCCTCCGGCGAGAGCCTGCATCACCGGCGAGGTCCCGACGAGCCGGACGAACGCCTCGGCAAAAGCAACGAGCATTAGCTACCCCTGACGGCCACGGCCGATATAAACTGACGGCTACTCCACCCCTTCGCTTGCCTCGTCGCGGACCTCGCGCGCAGTCTCGAGCTTTTCGCGGATCGGCCCGAGCAGTGACGATTCGACGGGTTCGACGCTCGGCGGCGGATCGGCCGACTCGATCGCCGACTCGGCGGCCTCCAGGTCCTCGGAGGCGATCGTCGCGAGGCTGAACGCCCGCTCGTCGTCGTTGCCGAGTTCGCCCTCGGCGTCGTCGACGTCCGAGAACGCCGAGGGGACGGCCTCGAGCGCGTCGCGGTACGTCCCGAGCGCCGCCGCCCCGGCCTCCAGACGATCGAGCAGATCGGCGTGGCCGTCGGTTTGGAGCGCCGTCCGCTCGGCGTCGGTCGCCGCCTCGATCGGCTCCATGCCCGTTCGTGCCGTCTCGATCGCGTCGGCGGTCTCACTCCGGCGCTCGCCCAACTCCTCGTGGTCGGACTCGGCGAGGCGGTAGGCCCGCTGGTCGGCCAACTCGACGACCGACTCGGCCGTTTCGTACCCCCGAGCGAGTCGTTCGTGGGCGTCGACCGTCGCCCGAAGCGTATCGATCTCCGCCCCGAGCAACCCGGTGAGCCGCCGGAATCGTTCGTCGTCGATCCCCTGGCGGTCGGCCCGCGAGGTCGCCCCGGAGAGCCGGTCGTTCGCGGCGGACAGCTCGCGGCTGGCGTCGATTCGATCCGGTTCGGCCGACAGCGACACCGACGTCAGCGGCGTCCCGGCGTCGGGATCGCCGTCCGCGGAATCGACGTATATTTCGACGGCGGCGTCGATCCGATTCCGGGCCGCCGTCAGCGACTCCCGGATCAGCTCCGGGAGCTCCGACTCGCGTTCCCGCAGATCCGGCTCGTCCGTCGGCTCCTCGGGGGTGCCCTCGTCCGCGGGCGTGTCGGTCTCGGACGGCGTCTCGGTCGGCACCTCCGTCTCGGCCGGCGTCGGCTCGTCGGTCGGGGTGGCCGAATCGCCGTTTTCGTCCGCCCCGGGGTCCGTTCCGAAAACGTCGCTACAGCCCGCGAGCGCCGCGGAACCGAGGAGGGCGCAGACGTGTCTGCGAGTGAGGACCATGGTGGGGCGTACCGGACGGAACAGCAAAAATCCGACGGCGTCCGGTTCGCACAGCCTTTTGTGTCGAACCCCCTTCGCGTGAGGTGATATGTCCGACACGACCGCAGCACTCGAGGGGCAGGTCGCACTCGTCACCGGGGCCTCGTCCGGGATCGGCAGGGCGACGGCCGAACAACTCGCCGCAGCGGGCGCGAGCGTCGCGCTCGCGGCCCGCCGCGAGGACGAACTCCGGGCGCTCGCCGGGGACATCGAGGCGGACGGCGGCGAGGCGCTCGTCGTCCCCACCGACGTGACCGACGAGGAGCAACTCGAGGCGATGATCGAGACGACCGTCGCGGAACTGGGCGGCCTCGACGTCCTCGTGAACAACGCCGGCGTGATGTTGCTCGAGGCCGTCGCGGACGCGGACACCGACAACTGGCGGCAGATGGTCGAGGTCAACCTCCTCGCGGTGATGAACGCGACCCACGCCGCCCTCCCGATCATGCGCGAACAGGGTTACGGCCACGTCGTCAACGTCTCCTCGGTCGCCGGCCGGCAGGCGAGCGCGAGCGCGAGCGGCTACAACGCCACCAAGTTCGGCGTCAACGGGTTCACCGAGGCGTTCAGACAGGAGGTCGCCGAGGACGGCATCCGGACGACGCTGATCGAACCCGGAATCGTCGACACCGAACTCCAAGAGCACATCCCGGACGAGGAGATCAAACGCGAAACCGAGGCGTGGGTCGACTCCCTCGACCCGCTCACCGGCGAGGACATCGCGGAGACGATCCGGTTTGCAGTGACGCGACCACGACACGTCAGCGTCAACGAACTGTTGGTCCGTCCGACCCAACAGGAGATGTGAGCGTACCGCCGCGGGCGCGCCGACCGAACGCCGTCGGAGCCATTTAAGTCGTTGCCCCGGTTACGGGAGGTATGTCCACGGATGGCGACGACGACGGCGAATTCGCGGGCTTCGGCGGACGGCACGTCCCCGAACCGCTCGAGGCCCCCCTCGAGGAACTGGCCGAAACGTTCGACGCGGAGATCGAATCCGAGGCGTTCACCGCGGAGTTCGAACGGCTGCTCGAACACTTCGGCGGCCGGCCGACGCCGGTGTTTCACGCCGAGACGCTGAGCGAGCGCTACGGCGCGAACATCTACCTCAAACACGAGGACCTGCTGCACGGCGGCGCGCACAAGCTGAACAACACGCTGGGGCAGGGGCTCCTGGCGAAACGCGCCGGCAAGGAGCGGCTGATCGCCGAGACCGGCGCGGGCCAACACGGCACCGCGACGGCGATGGTCGGCGCGCTGCTCGATCTCCCCGTGACTGTGTATATGGGAACCAAGGACATCGAGCGCCAGGAGATGAACGTCTTCCGGATGCGGCTCATGGGCGCGGAGGTCGAACCGGTGACCCGCGGCAACGCGGGGCTGGCGGAGGCCGTCGACGCCGCCCTGGAGGACTACGCCGAATCGTTCGCGGACACCCACTACCTCGTCGGGAGCGCCGTCGGCCCCGACCCGTTCCCGCGGATGGTCCGGGAGTTCCAGTCGGTCATCGGGCGGGAAGCCCGCGAGCAGATCCTCGAACTGCACGGCGACCTCCCCGACGCCTGCGTCGCCTGCGTCGGCGGCGGGTCGAACGCCATCGGGCTGTTCAGCGGCTTCGTCGACGACGAGGACGTCGCCCTCTACGGGGCCGAGCCGGCCGGGAAGGGCCTCGACTCGGGGGAACACTCCGCGGCGCTGTCGGCGACCGAACAGGACGAGCCGAGGATCTTCCAGGGCATGAAGACGAAAGTCATCGACGACGAGACGACCAACCACTCGGTGAGCGCCGGCCTCGATTACCCCGCCGTCGGCCCCGAGCACGCCGCCCTCCAGTCGCTCGGGCGGGCGGAGTACCACGGCGTCACCGACAAGGAAGCGCTCGCGGCCTTCCGGGAGTTGAGCGAAACCGAGGGGATCATTCCCGCCCTCGAGCCGAGCCACGCCATCGCCCTAGCGATCAAACTCGCCGAGGCGGACCGCCACGACACCGTCCTGATCAACCTCTGTGGCCGCGGCGACAAGGACATGGCCACCGCCGCCGAGGAGTTCGACCTGCGGTAGGCGGCGTCCGGAAGCCGAAACGGGGGCGCGATCGGCTCCTCCGCGCGGTGACCCTTTCCTGCGCTCGCCGACCTATTTAAATACTCGATCCGCCGATACCTCACTCGAGGGAGTCGGGACGGAGCCCCGCCCGCGCCTCGGCGACGGAGGTCCCGACGCGCGCGGCGCGGTATCCCACGACGCCGTCGACGCCGCACTCGCCGAACAGCACCGGGACGAACGGCCAGTTGGCGACCAGCCGGTCGCCGTCGACCTCGGCGAACACCGTTCCGGCGTCGACTCGTTCGAAGTTCGGGGCCGACGCGGCACTCGCGTCCGCACCGCGGACGGGGTCCGACATCACGTAAAAGCCCGTCGACGACGGCTCGCCCTCGACGGATTCGAACGCCGCCCGGAGGAACGCCGCGGGGTCGGCGTCGCCGACTTCGACGTGGACGAGCCCCGCCTCCACGAGCCCGCCGTGGGGTCCGGGACCGAAGACGGCGTTCGGTTCGACGTCGTGAACGTCGACGGCGTGTCCGACGGGCAGGGAGGCGACGAGGTCGAACGCCTCCGGGTGCGACCGATCGAAGAACGCGATCGGCTCGGCGGGCGCGTGGGTGTCGAACACCGCCACACCGGGGAGCCCGTCGAGTTCCCCGACGAGGGCGTCCGGGTCGGTTCCCTCCTCCACGAGGAGCACCCGGACGGCGGGCGCGCCCCCGTCGTCCCCGGTCGCTTCCTCCAGGTCTTCGACCGCGCGCCGGAACCGGTCGTCGTCGGGGACCACCACGGCGTACTCGGCGGGGCGGGTCCCGTACGTCCGCACGGTCGGGTTCGGATCCGGCGTTTCCATACCCACCGTTGGGCGGCGACCGGTTTGAGCGTTCGGGAGTCGACGCGGCGCGGTCCGTTCGAGCGTTCGGGAGCCGACGCGGCACGGTCAAGGGGATGGACGCGGTAGGGCTGACATGGCACGGGCAGTCGTCGACGGCGTCACGCTGTTGGAGGTGGCCTGGCCCGAACCCGTCGGGGCGAACGCCTACCTCGTCGACGACGGCGAGGTGACACTCGTCGACGCGGGGCCGCCCCTGCCCCGCCGGTCGCTCGAGGGGGAGATCCGGGCCGCCGGGTACGCCCTCGGGGACGTCGACCGCGTGCTGTTGACCCACTACGACATCGACCACGTCGGCGGCCTGGCCAGGGTCGACCTCGACGTCCCGGTCTATCTCGGCGCCCTCGATCGCCGGCTGGTCCGTCGGTCGTGGTCGCCGCCGTGGACCCACCACAAGGGCGCGTTCCACCGCATCGTCCGCCGGCTGTACTCGCTTTCGGGAACCGACCTCCGGGGGGTCGACGACGGCGACCGGATCGGGGGCTTTCTGGCCTTCCACACGCCCGGGCACAACCCCGGCCACACGGTGTATCTCCACCCCGACTCGGGGGCGGCGCTGCTCGGCGACCTCGTCTGGAACACGACGGCGGGGTTCGCCGCGCCGCCGTGGCTCGATTCCTACGACACCGGCCGGATCGCCGACAGCGTCGCCCGCATCGCCGACCAGCGCTTCGAGGCGGCCTGCGTGGGCCACGGGCCGCCCCTCGCCGACGGCGGACGGGACGCCCTCGGGGCGCTCGCCTCCGAACTCGCCGTCGGACCGTGACGTTCAAACGATCGGCCGGCGGAGTCGGTGGCATGCATCCACGTGCCGAGGAGTTCGAACGTCGGGCGCGCGCGGAGCACGGTATCGAAATCGACGTTCACGAGTTCCCCGAGGGGACGAAGACCGCCGCCGACGCGGCCGAGGCGGTCGGGTGCTCCGTCGAGGAGATCGCCAGCGGGATCGTCCTCTCGGCCGACGGGGACCTCGTCGTCTCCGTGACCAGCGGCGCGAACCGTGTCGATACGGCGAAGATCGCGGACCTGCTCGGCGTCGACGGCCCGGCGGTGTCGATGGCCGACGCCGAGGACGTCAAGGCAACCCTGGGGTGGTCGATCGGCGGCGTCCCCCCGTTCTGTCACGAAACGGACGTACCGGTGTTCCTCGACGAGACGCTGGCCGGCTTCGATCGGGTGTGGGCCGCCGCCGGGACGCCCGAGGCCGTCTTCCCGATCGATCCCGAGGGGATCGTGGCGGTCGCCGGCGCGGAAACGGCCGACGTCCGCGAGTGAGTTCGGGATCGCCCCGCCGTTCGGCGCGGCGGGATGGCATCGAGACAGCCGGTAGCGTCGCGTCTTGTTAGGTGACTCTCTGTAGAAAGGAAATATTATTATATCTCCACTATAAATTGATAATCAAGATGGACACGACCCGACGACGGCTGCTCGCGGCGACGGCCGGCATCGGCGGCGCTGGAGCGCTCGCCGGTTGTACCGACGGCGACGCGAGCGCGGACGGCGACCCGTCAGGATCCTCCGGGGAGAGCGGACCGACCGCACAGGCATCGTTCTTCGTCTTCGGCGACATCGCCGAGCAGGTCGTCGGCGACGCCGCCACGGCGGAGCTGTTAGTTCCGGTCGGACAGCACGGACACGGGTGGGAGCCGGGGCCGAGCGTGCGCGAGGCGATCTACGACGCGGAGCTTTTCGTCCACGGCATGGAGGAGTTCCAGCCGTGGGTCGACACGATACTCCGGGACCTCGATGCCGACGGAGCCGACGTGGCGACCGTCGACGCGAGCAGCGGGATCGATCTGCTCGAAGCCGGTGGCGGCGACGGGCACGACGACGGTGCGGAGGGACACGCCGACGAGGAGTCCCACGACGGCGAACACGACCACGGGAACGCGGATCCGCACTTCTGGATGGACCCACTCCGTGTCAAAGAGGCCGCCACGACCGTCAGCGAGGCGCTTGCCGACGTCGATTCGGAGCACGCGGAAACGTACGCCGACAACGCCGAGCGGTTCCAGGGAGAACTCGACGCCCTCCACGAGCAGTTCGAATCGCTCGTATCAGAGGCCGAGAAGGAAACGATCCTCGTGGCGGGACACGACTCGCTCCGATACTTCGGGGATCGATACGGGGTCCGGGTCGAGTCGCTGACCGGGATCTCCCCCGACGACACGCCGACGACCCGCGACATCCAGGCGGCCCAATCGATCATCGACGAGCACGACCTGCGGTACGTCTGTGCCGATCCGCTGGAGTCCCGTCGGGCCGCCGAGCAACTCGTCGCCGAGACGGACGTCGAGGCGGTGCTCGATCTGACGGCGATGCCGGGGCTGACGGAGGCGTGGGCGGCCGACGACTGGGGGTACGTCGACGTGATGGAGAACGTAAACCTTCCAACGCTGGAGCGCGCATTGGACGCATAATGGGGTTAATCGAGGTTCGGGACGTCTCCTTCGCCTACGCCGACCGTCCCGTGATCGACGACGTCTCGCTCACCGTCGCGGCCGGCGACTTCCTGGGACTCGTCGGGCCGAACGGGTCGGGCAAGACGACGCTGCTCGAGTTGATGATCGGCCTCCGGGAGCCGGACCGGGGCTCCGTGTCGCTGTTCGGCGAGCCGGCACACGCCTCCGGCGAGCGCGACCGGGTCGGGTTCGTCCCGCAGAACGCCGGCGACAGCGCCGGCGACATGCCGGTGACCGTCCGGGAAGTCGTCCGGATGGGGCGGTACCCCCGGAAGCTCGTCGGCCGGTTCGGGGACGCCGACCGGACGGCCGTCGCCGACGCCATGCGCCGGGTCGACGTCACCGACCTCGCCGACCGCCGGGTCGGGCGCCTCTCCGGCGGCCAGCGCCAGCGGGTGTTCATCGCCCGCGCGCTGGCGGCCGACGCCGACCTCCTGGCGCTCGACGAACCGACGGTCGGCGTCGACGCCGAGTCGCGCGAGGCGTTTTATACGCTCCTGGGGGAGTTGAACGACGAGGGGATCGCGATCATCCTGATCGAACACGACATCGGCGTCGTCACCACCCACGCCTCCGAGATCGCGTGTCTCAACCGTGAGCTGTACTTTCACGGCGACCCGGAGACCTTCGTCGAAACGAACGCGCTGGCCGACGCCTACGGCGGCACCCAATCGGTCGTCCACCACGATCACTGATGAACCCGTACACGAACGCGGACGCGAGCGTCCTGACGGCGTCGCCCCTCGAGCGGGGCGTCGGGGTCCTCCTCGACACCGTCTGGGGAACGATCCTGGACGCGGTGGCCGGGGTCACCGGGATCGACATGCTCGGCTTTCCGTTCATGCAGCGGGCGTATCTCGCCGCGATCTGCATCGCCGTCATCGGGCCGCTCGTCGGTGCCTTCCTGGTCCACCGCGAGATGGCGATGATCGCCGACACGCTCGCGCACTCGGCGTTCGCCGGCGTCGCCGCCGGCCTCTTCGTCAACGCCGTGTACGCGGTCGCCGTCCCGCCGCTGCTCTCGGCGCTCGTCGTCGCCGCCGTCGCGGCGCTCTTGGTACAGACGCTCGTCGACTACGCGGGGGCGTACCGGGACACCTCGCTCGCGATCGTTCTCACCGGGGCGTTCGCGATCGGGAGCGTCCTCATCACGGCGACCGACGGCGGCATCGCCGTCGGAATCAACGCGTACCTCTTCGGTAGCCTGGCGACCGTCTCGCGGCTCAACGCCGCGCTGTTGGCCGCGTTGAGCGCCGTCGTCACGGTCGGCATCGCGCTCGCGTATCGCCCGCTGGTGTACATCACGTTCGACGAGATCGGTGCCCGGGCGAGCGGGATCGGGGTAAAGCGGTACAACCAGTTGCTGGCGGTGTTGACCGCGGTCGTCGTCGTCGGCGCGATGCAGATCATGGGCGTGATCCTCGTCGCCGCGATGCTCGTCGTCCCGGTGGCCGCGGCTACCCCGGTACGGGGGTTCAAGCGCTCGATCGCCGCGGCGGTCGGGATCGCACAAGCGGCGACGATCGCCGGCGTTTCGCTCTCGTACGCGTACGACGTCGCCGCCGGCGGCACCATCGTCCTCGTCGCGATCGGCCTCTACGCCGCCAGCGAACTCGGCGTCAGACTCCGCCGTCGGGCGGTTACGAGGGCGTCGGCCGCCGACGAATCGGAGCAGGCAGCGCCGGCGGCCGACGGCGGCCGGGAGTGATCGGGCGCCGGGGGCGCCGAGTCGGAGAGTACTTTTCGCCGCAGGTCGTACGTCGGGGTAGATGGTACGGGTACCCGGAGTGTTCGATGCCGAGCGTGTCGCAGTCGTCGGCGCGACCGAGCGGGAGGGCTCGGTCGGTGCGGCAGTGATGGAGAACCTCGTCGAGGACTTCGACGGCGAGATCAGGCCGGTGAACCCGAGCGCCGACCGGGTGTTCGGGCTCCCCTGTGTCGACGACGTCGCGGAGACGGACGCCGATCTCGCCGTGATCGTCGTCCCGCCCACGGTCGCCCTCGACGTCGTCGAGTCGGCCGGCCGGGCGGGGATCGAAAACCTCGTCGTCATCACCGCCGGGTTCGGCGAGGCGGGCGGTGAGGGCGCCAAACGGGAGCGAGAACTGCAGGAGTTGGCCGAGACGTACGATCTCAACCTCGTCGGCCCGAACTGCCTCGGCGTCATCTCGACGCCGTCGGGGCTGAACGCGACGTTCGGCCCGCGGAACGCGCTGGCCGGGCGGATGTCGTTCATGAGCCAATCCGGCGCGCTCGTCACGGCCATCCTCGAGTGGGCCGGCGACCGCGGCCACGGGTTCAAGGACGTCGTCTCGCTCGGCAACAAGGCCGTTCTCGACGAGACGGACTTCGTCGAGACGTGGGGCGAGGATCCCGACACCGACGTCGTGTTGGGGTACTTAGAGGGGATCGGCGACGGCACCGGGTTCGTCGAGACCGCCCGCGAGGTCACTCGGGAGACGCCCGTCGTCGTCCTCAAGTCGGGTCGGACCGAGGCCGGCGCGCAGGCGGCTTCCTCGCATACGGGTGCCATCGCGGGCAGCGAGGCGGCCTACGAGGCCGGCCTGGAGAAGGCCGGCGTGATCCGGGCGGACTCCACCGAGGAACTGTTCGACTTCGGGGCGATGTTGGCCGGGGGGCGGCTCCCGACCGCCGACGGCGTCGCCGTCGTGACGAACGCCGGCGGCCCGGGAGTGATCGCCACCGACGCCATCGGGGACTCCGAACTCGAGTTGGCGACCTTCGAGGACGAGACGCGACGGACGCTTCGGGAGTCGCTGCCGCCGACGGCGAACGTGTACAACCCCGTCGACGTCATCGGCGACGCGCCCGCCGAACGGTTCGGCGACGCCCTGGATGCGGTCCTCTCGGACCCCGGCGTCGGCGCGGCCGTCGTCATCGCCTGTCCGAGCGCGGTCCTCTCGTTCGACCGGCTCGCGGAGACGCTCGTCGAGGCCCGAAAGCGCGAGGACGTCCCGATCGCGGTCTGTCTGATGGGCGGGTCCTCGGTCGAGGGACCCTCCGAGACGCTCTCGGACGTCGAGACACCGACGTACTTCGACCCGACGCGGGCCGTCCGGAGCCTCGCCGCCCTCGAGCGGTACCGGGAGATTCGGGAGCGGAGCTACGAACCGCCGGCCTCGTTCGACGTCGACCGGGACGCCGCCCGGTCGGTTCTCGAACGGGTCGAAACCCAGGGCGACAACCGCCTCGGCATCGAGGCGATGGAGCTTCTCGACGCCTACGGGATCGAGACGCCCGAGGGCGACGTCGTCGATTCGCCGACCGAGGCGAAAGAACTCGCCGAGCGGATCGGCGGCGACGTCGTGATGAAGATCGTCTCCCCCGATATCCTCCACAAGACAGACATCGGCGGCGTCGAGGTCGGCGTCCCGATCGAGGAGGTCGAAGACACCTACGAGGCGCTCGTCGCCCGAGCGCGGAACTACCAGCCCGACGCCCGCCTGCTGGGCGTGCAGGTGCAGGAACTGATCGATCTCGACGACGGCGTCGAGACCATCGTCGGTATGAACCGCGACCCGCAGTTCGGGCCGCTGGTCCTCTTCGGTCTCGGGGGCGTCTTCGTCGAAGTCCTAGAGGACACGACCGTCCGCGTCGCGCCGCTCTCGGAGGCCGAGGCCGCCGGCATGCTCGAGGACATCGACTCGACGCCGCTGTTGCGCGGCGCTCGGGGTCGAAACCCGGTCGACGAGGCCGGGATCGTCGAGACGATCCAGCGCCTCTCCCAACTCGTCGTCGACTTCCCCGCAATCGTCGAACTGGACATCAACCCGCTCGTGGCGACGGCCGACGGCGTCGTCGCGGTCGATATCCGACTCACCGTCGATCCCGAAACGCTATGACCGTACTCGTTACATCACTCGAAGAGAGCACAGGAAAGACCGCCGTCGCGCTGGCGCTCGGCGCGGCCGCCCAGGCGCGCGACGAGCGGGTCGGCTACATGAAACCGAAGGGGACCCGCCTCCAGTCGGCCGTCGGCAAGACGCTGGACGAGGACCCGATGCTCGCCCGCGAGGTGCTCGGCCTCGATTCGGCGATGCACGAGATGGAGCCGATCGTCTACTCGCCGACGTTCGTCCAGGAGGCGATACGGGGGCGGGAGGACCCCGACGCGTTGCGCGAGCAGGTCGAAGAGAACTTCGACGCGCTATCGGCCGACGTCGACCGCATGATCGTCGAGGGGGGCGGGTCGCTCACCACCGGCGGCATCGTCGGGTTGACCGACGCCGACCTGGCCGAACTGCTGGACGCGACCGTCGTCCTCGTCGCCGGGTTCGAGGACTCGAGCGACCTCGACGACGTGCTCGCGGCCGCCGACATCCTCGGCGACCGCCTCGGCGGCGTCCTGTTCAACGACGTGCCCGACGCCGCCTTCGACTCGCTTGCGACCGACGCCGTCCCGTTCCTCGAGGGGCGCGGCATCCGCGTCTACGGGACGCTCCCGCGCGACGAGGAGCTCGCGGGCGTCACGGTCGCCGAGTTGGCCGACGAGATGGGGGCCGAGGTACTGACGAGCGACGTCCCCACGGACGGCCGCATCCGGCGGTTCGTCGTCGGCGCGATGTCGGCGGGCGAAGCGCTGGGGCAACTCCGGCGCGTCCGGGAGGCGGCGCTCATAACCGGCGGCGATCGGACCGACATCCAGACCGCCGCGCTCGAGGCCTCCGGGATCGAGTGTCTGCTCCTGACCGGTGGATTCCATCCGCCCGACACCGTCCTCGGTCGGGCCGCGTCGGCGGAGGTCCCCGTCCTGTTGGTCCGGACCGACACCGCCACGACACTCGACCGGACGGATTCGGTGATGAACACCGGCAAGACGAGGGACGGGCGGACGGTCGATCGGATGAGTCGCCTGCTGGAGGACTACGCGGACATCGACGCGATCCTCGACGCCTGAGAGGGCCCGAAGGCCGCGAGAGGCACCTCAGGCGGCGGCCTCGATAGCGCCGACGAGCGAGCCCTTCTGTTGAACCCCGACCATCCGCTCCGTCGCTTCGCCGTCGGCGAACAGGTACAGCGTCGGGACGCCCTGGACCTGGTACTCGGCGGCGAGGTCCTGGTGGGCGTCGATGTCGACTTTCAGGACGGCCGCGTCAGTCTCGGCCGCCACCTCCGCGACCGTGGGCGCGAGCATCTTGCACGGCCCACACCAGTCGGCGTAGAAATCCACGAGGACGATCGGGTACTCCTCGAGCAGTTCCTCGAAGTGCCCGATACCGCCGACGTCGATCGGTTCCGACGGCGAGTCCGGGGTTTCGGCCCGCTCTTGAAGCCGCTTCCGTTTCCGCCGTCGGATCTCCTCGAGATCGTCGGCACGGTCGGAATTGTCGGTATCGCTCATAACTACCGGTACGGTCGTGCCGGACGTAATTCCTTCGGGGACGTGTCGCTGCGACGCCATCCCGAGCGGGCGACGCGCCGACGACTCGTCGTCCCCGCCGACCGCCGGCCGAAAACAGTTAAGGGGAGCCGACACGACCGGGCGATATGGAAACGGAATCGACGCCGCAGGAGATCACGTCGCTCGTCGGACGGGAAGTGTACTCGAACAACGGGGTGTTCGTCGGCGAGATCGAGGACATCCAACTGGATCTACAACGCGAGGCCGTCACCGGCCTCGCGCTGGGGGACATAAATCGGGACCTGTTCGACGCGCGGGTGTCGGGCTCGGAGGGTGTGATCGTCCCGTATCGGTGGGTCCGTGCGGTCGGCGACGTCGTCCTCGTCAACGACGTGGTCGAGCGGCTCACCGAACAGGAACCCGACGACGAGGCGGCCGCCTAGCTCCCGTTCGATCCGTCCCCGCCGCTCCCGCTCTCGACGCCCATCGCCTCGAAGAGCTTCGAACGAACCGCCTGTTCGGTGAGTTCCAACAGGGTATCGCGGTTGTCGCCGGTTATCTCCAGCCCGGTGAAGATGCCGAGCGGGATCTCCGCGGAGGCGTCCGTCGAGTGGCCCCGTACCTCGCCGATCTCCTCGAAGGCGTCCTGGAGCACGTTGCCGATGTTGATCCGGATGTCCTTCGAGCGGGCCGCGAGGTAGATGGTGTCGTCGGCGATGGCGAAGACGGCGGAGGTCGTGATGCCCTCCAGGTTCAGGAGGTGTTGGGCCGCCTGCGAGAGGGCGTCCCGATCCCGGATGAACCCGGCGTTCGACACCAGATGCGAGCCCTTCACCTCGCGGTTCCGGATCGCCTCGGCGAGGACGTCGAGCGTCTCGGGGCTCATCGAGGGGGATTCGACCTGCTCGAGCGTGTCGTGGTTCGCGAACGGGTACAGATACGCCGCCGCCGTCAGGTCCGCCGGCGTGGTGTCGCGCTTGAAGTCCAGCGTCTCGGCCCTGATGCCGTACAGGAGCGCGGTCGCGACCTCCTCCGAGAGGCTGAGGTCGAACTCCTGGATGTACTTCGTCATGATGGTCGACGTCGAGGAGACGTTCGACCGGATGTCGCTGAACGCAGCCCCGTAGTCGACCTCCGGCTCGAAGTGGTCGATCAGGATGTCGACGTCGCGATCGACGACCGGGTCGGTCGCCTTCGCGCAGTCGACGAGCGCGAGCGTGTCGTACCGCTCGAGGTCGGTCTCGGCCAGCGAGACCAACTCGATCCCGAGGAGGTTGACGAACGCCCGGTTCTCCTGGTGTCCGATCTCGCCCTCGTAGAGGATATCGGCGTCGACGTCGCGGGATTCGGCGATCGCCTGGAGCGCGACGGCCGAGGCGATCGAGTCCGGGCCGGGGGAGCGGTGGGCGAGGATCCCCAGCGAGTCACCGCCTTCGATGAGGTCCGAAAGCTGTGTGGCTTTGTACTCGAGTTCGCCCTGCTCGAGCGCCCGGAGCGCCGAGTCGGCGATGACGACGGAGGGGTTGATCACGACGTCCGCGCCCGCCGCCCGGAGTTCGTCGGCCATCACCGGGTCGGACGCGCGCACGATGATGAACCGATCACCATCCCTGTCACCGAGGTTTTCGACGGCGGCGAGGTTGGCGTCGACGTCCGGCGAGAGGATCAACACGACGTCGCGGTCGGCGACGGCCTCCGCGGCGGCCTCGGACTTGATGTCGGCGCGGCGCGCGTTGAGATCCTGATCCCGCAGCGCCTCGACGCGCCCCTCGTCCTGATCGAGGATGAGGACGTCCTTGTCCTCCCCGACGAGTTCCTCCGCGACGGCGTGGCCGACGCTTCCGCAGCCGAGAATCGCGTACGTCGACATCGACGCCATCGAGATGGCGGTGCTCATTACAAGGCCCACGACGGCACGCTATCACTTAATTTGACCGTCCGGATCCCGGCATGGTAGACCGTCTCCACCGGTCCGAGGAACGCAACGTATTTGAGTCGACCGCCGGTACGTGTGCTTGCGGGCCGATAGCTCAGTCAGGGAGAGCATCTGGCTCTTAACCAGACGGTCGGGGGTTCAAATCCCCCTCGGCCCG
>Ga0209965_1000232_pt1 | contig 19970 bp, 20 predicted proteins | sample SalPon2_B_H2O_MG_FD_185707 | JGI IMG/M metagenome (GOLD analysis project Ga0209965, IMG submission 185707) | Salt pond water microbial communities from South San Francisco under conditions of wetland restoration - Salt Pond MetaG R2_B_H2O_MG... | ecosystem: Environmental > Aquatic > Non-marine...
AAATAAACCAATAAATAAATAAAATATAGTATTGGCCTTTGTCGAGGGTACTGTTCTAAAGAGTATGTATTAAAACTACCGCTAACAATAGACACCTTGGACACCCCCTCCCCACCCAATCTACCGTTCCACCCGAAACGAAGGGGTGGGGGGGGGGTCAACGATACAGGCAATATCAGTTCGTGAGATCCCGGTCGCCACGCCGCGGCTGGACCGTCCCAAACACCGTTTCGGCCCCCTATCCTCGTTTCTCCCGCCCGGCGTTTCCCGTCCAACCGATATTCTCCCCCGGTACATGCCCCTCGTATAGGCTCAACGACGCCGTCTTGCGCTCGCTGGAGGAAGTTCCGACCTACAGATTATCGGACACAACTCACCCGAAAACAGATCGTAAGGCATCATTTCAACTCCAGAGAGCAACACTTTAGTACCATCTCTTCATCTGGTTCGACTGTATCAACTGGACGTGGTCTAGCACCAATACGACCACAGACCAGTATTTCCGACTGCAGACGGCGTGAGAAGCGGATTGGGAAACCGCTTCCACCTGAAACAGAGGGGTTCACATGAAAGAAGACGACCATACGCCGCAGGCTGACGGTGGCACCAACTCGAACGAACCTGAACCCGACCCAGACGAGGACGAATCGGGCCATAGCAGCGACTCCACCGGTTCTCCTTCGAGTGAAGCGTCACACACCGATTCTTCGGCTCCCGCCGCTTCAGCCACCGATTCTTCGGCTACCGATCCCTCACTCAGTGCTGACGCATCGGCTTCGCCCTCCGAAGGAGTGAGCGAAGGCGACGCACACTCCGATGCCAATCTTGAGGAACCGACGCGAAACGACGCTGACGATCACAGCCCTGGCGATCACAACGCTGACGACCACGATATCGGCGACCACGGCACTGGAGACCACGACACCGGCGACCACGGCACTGGAGACCACGACACCGGCAACCACGGCGCCGACGCCCCCAGTACCACCGAAGCCGACGGCGAAACCACTTCTGCCGATTCGGGCACGCCGCCCGGACCGACCGAGAGCGGGGTACCCGACGCCGAGTCGAAGACCGCGGGATTCGGCAACGGCGGGCGCGATCGTTCGTCGCCCGACGTCGACCTCAACGGCGTCGTCCTCGACGACGATGACGACGACAACCAGGGGCTGTTCGACGACTTACTCTCCGGAGAACCGATATTCGAGAACAAAGAGGTCCTCAGACCCTCGTACACCCCGCACGAACTCCCGCACCGGAACGATCAGATAAATCGGATGGCGACCATCCTCGTCTCTGCGCTCCGCGGAGAGACTCCCTCGAACATCCTCATTTACGGGAAGACGGGTACCGGCAAGACCGCCTCCGCGAAGTTCGTCTCACAGGAACTCGAATCCACCTCCCAGAAGTACGACGTCCCCTGTGAGGTCGAGTACATCAACTGCGAGGTGACGGACACGCAGTACCGGGTCCTCGCGCAGCTCGCGAACACGTTCATCGAAAAGAACCAGGAGGTGATCGGCGACCGGCTCGACCGCCTCGAATCGCTCCGCGCCGACGTGACAGAGGCCGGCGAGACAGCGGCCGAAGCGGGCGGTACCGGAACCGCCACCGACGCCCTCAACGGCACCGAGTTCGACTCCGTCGACGACCTCGACGACCGTATCGAGACGCTCGAAAGCGACGCCGAGGAGATGGAAGAAGTCCCCATGACGGGCTGGCCCACCGACCGCGTCTACTCGACGTTCTTCGAGGCGGTCGACTACCACGAGCGCGTCGTCGTGATCATGCTCGACGAGATCGACAAACTCGTCGAGAAAAGCGGGGACGACACGCTGTATAACCTCTCGCGGATGAACTCCGAACTCGACAGGTCCCGGATCTCGATTATGGGCATCTCGAACGACCTGAAGTTCACCGACTTCCTCGACCCCCGCGTCAAGTCGAGCCTCGGCGAGGAGGAGATCGTCTTCCCGCCGTACGACGCGAACCAACTCCGCGACATCCTCCAACACCGCGCCGATATCGCTTTTAAACAGGAAGCGCTCACCGACGACGTGATACCCCTCTGTGCGGCGTTCGCGGCCCAGGAACACGGGGACGCGCGACGCGCGCTCGACTTGCTTCGAACCGCGGGCGAACTCGCCGAGCGCTCGCAGGCCGAGATCGTCGCGGAAAAGCACGTCCGACAGGCCCAAGACAAGATCGAACTCGACCGCGTCGTCGAGGTCGTCCGCACCCTCCCGACTCAGAGCAAGATCGTCCTCTTTGCCGTCATCCTCTTAGAGAAGAACGGCGTCCACAACATCAACACCGGCGAGGTGTTCAACATCTACAAGCGGCTCTGCGAGGAGATCGACGCCGACGTGTTGACCCAACGCCGCGTCACCGACCTCATCAGCGAACTCGATATGCTCGGCATCGTCAACGCCGTGGTCGTGTCGAAGGGGCGCTACGGTCGAACGAAGGAGATGGGGCTGTCGGTTCCCGTCGAAGAGACTGAGGCTGTTCTCCTCTCGGACTCCCGACTCGGAGATATCGAAAACGCCCAACCGTTCGTGCAGGCCCGCTTCGACAACTGACCCGACACGCAACTGCTCCGACACGCAACTGCTCCGACACACACCGATTCGATTCGCGAGTCCGGACTAACCACCTCTCCGAGTGTTGCGTTGAGAAGACTCGATCGCTTCGCGCCGCTCCCTCGCTGTCGCAGTTCACCCGGCTACGACCGCAGCCACACCTCCACCGGAAACGACGGGCTCTGCGTCACGAGCACCCGAGCCTTCGTCGAACCGGTCTTCCGCGTCAACGTGGCGAACGCTCGCGTGCGTCGTCGCTATCGGGCCGGTCGTCGCGACCACATCCCGTAACTCCGCTTGGCCGGTCGCGATCAGCCGCACGTACCCCAAGTACGGCACTCGAACCCGTGCGACGCCCGTCACCCAGTTGGCCTTGACGGGTGCGGCAAGCCCGTTCGCCTGATCGTACTGGCCGTTGTTGTCGCCGAGTGTGATGAACCCGTCGTGGGGTGCGGGACAGTGAGTCAGCTCTCCGCAGTCGGCGGCGCTGTGATACTGGCCGTCTGCGCGGTCATACCAGTTTTCGCCCGCCTCCACTCGAAACATCGCCCGGTGGATGATCGGCGAGGCGGTTCGCCCGGGCGGGCGGTAGATAACCACCGAGCCGTACGACCCGAACGTGCGGTAATCAACCCTCTCACCGACCGCGTGAGTCACCACGCCGACATCGTTCTGGGCGGCGTCGGGCGCGAGCCGGCCCGGTTCCGTCACGAAGACGAGGTCGCCCACTTCCATGTTCGGCTCCATGCTTCCGGACTCGACCGCGACCATCGGCGGCCACACCCCGCTCACCCCGAAGAGCAGCAAGCCGATCAACAGGACGATGGCGACGCTGGAGAGCATCTCGCGAATCCACATCAACGGGCCGTCCATGTCGTTCCGAAACCGGTACAGCAGTCCGTTATCGGTCGCGGACCCGTCGCTGGTGGGGCTCCCGTGGTTCGCCGGGCTGTCCGCTCCTTCGCTGTCCGCTACCCCCTCGCTGTCCGCTATCTCCTCGCTGTCCGCTACCCCCTCGCTGTCCGCTACCTCCTCGCTGTCCGCTACCTCGTCACCGCTACTGCCGTAAACGGGGTCGTCGGGGGTCTGTTTGTCCTCTGTAAGGTCGTCTTCGGTGACGTCGTCGCCCGGAGCAGCCTCTCGCGTGGGTCCGCCGCTCTCCTCACCGTTTCCCGCCGACCCTGCCTCTCGGTCGGGCTCGTCGTCTCGCCCCGACCGATCCCCGTTGTCCATTACATGGCGGTTGACGGGTTTCGCTCATAAGCTTCTGGGTCCCCGGTCGGAAAACGCCGGCCTCCGGAACCGTTTTGACCGGCGCTCCCGTTTCGAGTGTCGTGCCGCTGGAGTCGAACGCCCGAATCGCCAAAGAACTCGCCAGACACGGCTACAACGCAGAACGCGAAGCCGTCACCCTCCTCGCGAGTGCATCCGACTCCGCCGCCGTCGTCGAATCGGTCGTCGACCGTGCTCCGGCCGACGCGCTCCGGATCACCGCCGACCACGTTCGGGCCGTCACCGACGACCGCACTGCTACCGACGACCGCGCCGCCACCGACGACCGCGCTGCTACCGACGACCGCGCCGATCCCGCCGCGAATTCGACCGCCACGTCTGCCGATTCGACCCACACGTCTCCTCCAAACCGAAATGGGAACGAACCGGCCTCTGAAGGTCTGAAAGAGGCGTCTCCAGTCGAAACAGGGGGGTCTTCTTCGACCACTCGTGCCGCCTCCAACGGTGAGACCGCCGGGAGCGCGTCCGACACCACACCCGACCGCACCGACGACGCGCCACACCACGACCCCGACTTACGAGAACTGACCGTCGGCAACGACATGACCGGTCGGAGCACGGGGACGGGAGCGTACAGCGACTTCGTCCGGACCTTCCGAGACCGGTACGAGCGGCTCTCGAAAGTCCTGCGCGGTCGCGTCAATCACCGCCCGGCCGAGGCCATCGCGGAGATGCCCGGCGGGAGCGACGCCGCGATGATCGGCCTCGTCAACGACGTTCGGTCCACGAAGTCCGGTCACTGGCTGATCGAACTCGAGGACACGACCGGAACCTTCCCGGCGCTGGTGATGAAAGACAAGGGGCTCGCCGACCTCGTCGACGAGATTCTGATGGACGAGTGTCTCGCTATCGAGGGCACCCTCGCCGACGACTCCGGCATCCTGTTCGCCGACTCGCTCCACTTCCCCGACATCCCGCGCACCCACCGGACCGGCGGCGCCGACCGCCACGTCCAGGCCGCGCTGATCTCCGACGTCCACGTCGGCAGCGACGAGTTCATGGCCGACGCGTGGAGCAGTTTCACCGACTGGCTCCACACGCCCGAGGCCGAACCGGTCGAATACGTACTCCTCGCCGGGGACATGGTCGAAGGCGTCGGCGTCTACCCCAACCAAGACGAGGAGTTGGAGATAGTCGACATCTACGACCAGTACGAGGCGTTCGCGGAGTACCTCAAGGAGGTCCCGGCCGACACCGAGATCGTGATGATCCCCGGCAACCACGACGCGGTTCGGCTCGCGGAGCCACAGCCCGGCTTCAACGACGAGATCCGCGACATCATGGACGTCCACGACGCGCAGATCGTCTCGAACCCCGCCACGGTCACCGTCGAGGGCGTCGACGTGCTGATGTACCACGGCGTCTCGCTCGACGAGGTCATCGCGGAACTCCCCGAGGAGAAGGCCAGTTACGACGAGCCGCACAAGGCGATGTACCAGCTGTTAAAAAAGCGCCACGTCGCGCCCCAGTTCGGCGGCCACACGCGCGTCGCGCCGGAAGAACGGGACTACCTCGTCATCGAGGACGTGCCCGACGTGTTCCACACCGGCCACGTCCACAAACTCGGGTGGGGCAAGTACCACAACGTCCTCGCCGTCAACTCCGGCTGCTGGCAGGCTCAGACGGACTTCCAGAAGTCGGTCAACATCAACCCCGACTCCGGGTACGCGCCGATCCTCGACTTGGACACGCTCGATATGACCGTCCGGAAGTTCTCGTAGCGCTCGTCGCGCCCGCCGACCGAACGCGCCTCACCGCTCGATCTCGACGCGCCCGCTCGTCGCGCTGTTGAGCCGCTCTGTCAGCGCCGCGACCTCGGCCACCGGAACCCGGAGCGCGAACCGGACCCGCTCGTCGTAGTCGGCGTCGAACTCGACGCCGGCCGACTCGATGACGCCGCGAACGGTGCCCGAGTCGTCGTAGGCGGTCTCCACGACCAGCCGGCGATGGGGCCGCTCCTCGACGACGCCCGCCTCGTCGACCCCGTCTTTCACCGCGCGCGAGTAGGCCCGCGCGAGCCCGCCGACCCCGAGGTTCGTCCCCCCGTAGTAGCGGGTCACCACGGCAACGACGTTCCGTATCTCGCGCTGCTGGAGGACGTTGAGGGCCGGCTTCCCGGCCGATCCGGTGGGCTCGCCGTCGTCCGAGGAGTACTCCCGGAGCATCCCCTCGCCGCCGGGCGTCCGGTCCGACGCCTCGCCGGCCGGAACGCGGTACGCCGGCACGTTGTGGGTCGCGTCGTCGTACTCGCTCCGGACGCGCTCGACGAACGCCTCGGCCGCATCCACCGAGTCGGCCGGCGCGACGTGGCCGAGGAACTCCGATCCCCGCACCTCGAACGTCGCCGTCGCCGCCTCGGCGACCGTCAGGTACGTCTCGCTCATGGGCGCTGCGCCGAGTCCCCCCCGGCGCGCTCTCCGTCTCGGCGTTCGAGGACGACGCTCGTGGGCGGCGCGAGCCGGTACAACGCGAGGAACGCGACGACCCCGACGATTTCGGCTCCCTTCCCGACGATCGCGAGCGGCTCCGCCGCGAGCGCATTTATAAGGCTCTCACTGTGCCAGCCGACGTAGCCGACGAGAAACGCGCCGAGGGTCCCCGCGCCCAGCGCGTACAGGCGTCGGTACTCGTCCGCGCGCAGCGTCGCGACGGCGACGGCGACGGTGAAGACGCCGGCGAGCAGGAACACGTACGGGCGCGCGTCCGCCGGATCGCCGAGTCGTGGCCACGCCCACAGAAAGTGGACGGTCGCGCTCAGCGTCGCGGTCTGTGCCGCCACCGCCCGAAGCAGCCGTTTTCGTGTCGCGTCGCGGCCGGCGTGCGCGCGGTCGGCCTCGCCCTCCGCGTCGCCTTCCGCGGCGCTCATCGCGCGCCTCGCGCGGCCCGTCCGTTCATTCCCACGGGTGATTCCCCGGCGTGTCGGGCCACAGCGGGTACCAGTAGGACTCGTCGGCTTCGAGGCCGAGTTCGCCGTCTAGAACGGATTGGAGTTTGAATTCGACCTGCTGGTTCCGGTCGCTCGTCCCGTCCGGCGCGAAGGGGTAGTACCCTCCCCGGCGGAACGAGTAGATCCAGTAGGCGTCGACGCCGTCGCGTTCGAACCCGAACACGGCCGCGAGCAGGCGGGAGCCGAACCCCTCTTCGATGAACTGGTCGGCCGCGAAGTGAATGCTCGTCACCAGGTCCTCCGGGTCGTCGTCTTCCAACACGAACCACTGGTAGCCGTGATCGTCCTCGTATCGGTGGAATCCGGTCCCGGTGTCGATTTCGCCGGCCTCTAAGATCGCTTCGACCGTCTCGACCGCGTCGTCGAACCGCGTGCTGTCGACGCCGGAGAAACACAGCGCGGCCTCCCCGCAGTGGTCGTAGCCGAGGTCGGCCTCCATCGTCATGTACGCGGTCGACATCCCGAAGAGGTCCTCGGGGTCGGCCTCGCGGGTCGCGTCCGTCTCGGCGCTCGTTCCGAGCACGGCGCGGATCGTGTCGAAGATACCCATCTATGGACCGACTACGCGACGCGGGGTTTAGGGGTTTGCGTCGGAGCCGGACTCCGTTCGACGCCGGTGCTACTCCGCCCGCCCCTCGTTCTCGACGCGATCGAGGTACGCCAACACGCCGCGCGCGTTCAGGCTGGCGTCGGCTCTGGCGCGCTCCGGGTTCCAGAACTCCACGTGTCGGCTCGCCTCTTCGAAGTGTTCCACGACCGCGTCGTCGTCGTCCAGCGCCTCGCGCTTCTCTCGGACGGCTTCGACCCACTCGACGTACGCCCGCTTCGCCTCGCCGATCAGGGCCGGATCGTACTCGCGCGGCCCGAAGTGACCGAAACAGAGGGACGCCGGATCGAGCGCCTCGACCGCGGACAGGTCCCTGAGACACTGGTCGAGATCGAACTGCGGCGGCGGCGCGGTCGGTCGGACCGAATCGACTTCCGGGACGTAGATCCCGGCGGCGTCGGCGGTGAACACGACGCCGGCGTCCGGCTCGTGGTAAAAGGCGTGGTGCGGGGCGTGACCGGGCGCCTCGTGAACCACGAGCTCGCGGTCACCCAGATCGATCCGGTCTCCCTCTGTGAGCCCAGAAATGCGGTCTTCGGGGACCGGGACGGGTTCGTCGTAGTACTGCCACTGATCTCCGACAGCGGATTTCGTGCCGGCGACGAGCGCGTCCGGATCGACGAGATGTCGGACCCCCTTTTCAGGCAGGCGAACCGCGGCGTTCTCGTAACGCTCGGCGAGGTGACCCGCGCCGCCCGCGTGGTCGAGGTGGGCGTGCGTGGGGAGGATCCACGCGACCGCCTCGCGGTCGATGCCTATCGCCTCGACCGTCTCGAACAGCGACTCGCGGTTCGCGCCCGTGCCGGTGTCGATCACGGCCGGGCGCTCGGTGTCGTACACGTACACGGCGCCGTACTCGTCGGTGTCGTACATCCCGGTGTCGTGGACGTACAGGTCGTCGACGCCCCGGACCGGCTCGAACTCGCCAGCGTGCATACGGGGAGGACTACCACGCGGCACCTTTTAGCAATCGGTCCGTGGGCCGCCCGTCACGTGGCAGACGCTTATGGTCGCGCCGCCCGATGGGACCGTATGCGCGCGCTCGTCACCGGAGCCACGGGATTCGTCGGGAGCCGACTCATCCCCGCGCTCCTCGAACAGGGACACGAGGTGGTCGCGCTCGTCCGCGACGCCGACAGCTACGCGCCGCCGGCGGGCGTCCGCGTCGTCGAGGGGGACCTGCTCGAACCCGACACGCTGCCGCCGGCCTTCGAGATCGACGGCGACCCCGTCGACGTCGCCTACTACCTCGTTCACTCGATGGACGGCGGTCCGGGGTACGAGGAGCGGGACCGCAACTGCGCCCAGAACTTCGTCGACACCGCGTCGGCGGCGGGGGTCGACCGGATCGTCTACCTCGGCGGCCTCGGCGAGGACCGCGAGGCGCTCTCCGAACACCTCAAGTCCCGCCGGGAGGTCGAACGCATCCTCGCGACCGGCGACCCGGCGCTCACGACGCTGCGGGCGGCGATCATCGTCGGCGCCGGGAGCGCGAGCTTCGAGGTGATCTACGGGCTCGCGAGCCGACTCCCGGTGATGACCACGCCGAAGTGGGTCGACACCCTCTGTCAGCCGATCGCGATCGACGACGTCGTCGAGTACCTCGTCGGGACGCTCGACGCCCCGGCGACCGCCGGCGACACCTTCGAGATCGGCGGCCCGAACGTGTTGACGTACGCGGAGATCCTCCGGCGGACCCGGCATCAGCTCGGGCACACGCTGCGTATCGTTCGCGTCCCCGTGTTGAGCCCGGAGCTGTCGGCGAAGTGGCTCCGGCTCGTCACCGACGTGAACCCGTACCTCGCCCGGTCGCTCGTGGAGGGGCTCCGGAACACCGTGATCGTCGAAGACGACCGGATTCACGACCACGTTTCGGTCGACCAGACGCCGTTCGAGGTCGCGGCCGCACGGGCGATAGACGAGTTGAAACGCCCGGAACGACGGACTGACGCCCCCGAGACGCCGCGAACGGGGAACGGCTCGCCCGCCGGGTCCGGCGACGAAACGCCCGCGGGGAAGCAGTCGTGAGCCGAAACTACGGCGAGACGTGGGTGTACGAGAGCCTCGTCGGCGGCATCCCCGGCTTAAACCTCTCCCGGACGCTCGCGGTCGCGATCCAGTTCCTCCTCTTCGAGGTCGGCGTGCTGGCGCTCGGCTGGTACTACGAGCTCTGGAGCGCCGTCCTCGCCGGGACCGTCGCCGTCGTCGTGGCGGCCGTCGGAAGCGTGGAGATGCACCGCCTCGGCGCGATCAACCGGCGACTCCCGACGCCGGCGTCACACAAGCGCCTCCTGTTCGGGTCGAGCATCGAGATCGTCCTCGGGGTGCTCGCGTTCATCGCGCTTGTCACGTACATGATCGCGTGGGACGGCGCCCTGATCGAACGCCTGTTCGGCGTCGATCCACCGATCCCGGTCGTCTACCTCACGCTTTTGATCCTCTGGGACCTCACCTATCGGATCGGGACCTCTTGGTGGAGCGCGGTCGTCGCGCTGTGGCGCGCGGTACACGTCGACCTCCCGCCGGAGGCCACCGCCCGAGCGCGCCGACTCGACGCGGAAAACGTCGCCTTCTCGACGCTCCAGTTGGCGCTCGTCCCCTTCCTGCTCGCGGAGCCGGTCCTGCTCGGTGCGGTCGTCGGTCACGTCCTCGCCGTCGCGCTCGTCTGCTCCGCGGCGATCATTCTGTCGTGACCCCGGCGGTGTGACTCGGCGATGGCTCTCTCTCGGAGTCTGGCTACATCAGATCGGATAATAGCGGGGACCGAACCGCCGGCTCACTCGCTTTGCAGTTCCTGGAACTTGTCGAGGAGTGCCTCCGTGGAGTCGCCGGAATCGTACGTGAGCGATCCGGAGTACTCCGGCCGCTCGGCGTCGAAATCGGCGTCGACTTCGCTGGTCTTCTTCTCACGACGCTCGTGTTCGGCCTCGTCATAGGCACCCATTGACATGGTACACTCTCTCTTTGGAACTGTCAGTAATATATGTGTCGCCGACATTTCGCGTTGGGGCAGCGTTGGCCCCACCGGAACCGATTAATCGCGCCGTGCGATAGCTTCGATGTGGCACAACCGCTTCGATTCAGACGCGCTCCCGGCCGGTGGAGCGCCGACCGCGTCCGCTCACAGCTCGAGCGTCCCCTCGACGACAACCTCGGGGCGACCGCGAGCGACCCGTGGTTCTCGCCGCCGCCCGGCTACGAGGCCCGGCGATTCGACATGGACGACGGCTCGTTCGCGCTGTTCTGTTGGACCGACAGCGACGACGACCCCCCGCCGGCGGCCACGCCGGGACCGGTCGGCTACTGGATCGGAAACACGGAGACGCCGAGCGAACTCTGGCGGACGGACAAGTACGGCTTCGACGAAGCGCCGTATCCGGTCTCCCGGTGGGGGCAACGGGAGCTCCTCGCCGGCCTCCACGACGACGAGCCGTGGCTCGCCGCGTACCCACACGTCTCGTGGTTCTTCCTCCCCGTATTCTGTTCGAAGGACGGGGCCGAGACGACGCGGGCGTTCTTCCGGGACCACGCCGCCGGCTTCCCCGACGCCACCCGCGCGGAGGGGACCGGGTTCGTCGAGGAGACGCTCAGGTCGGGCACCCTCGACGACGAGCGCGAGACGATGGCCGGGAAGCTCGGGACCTCGGCGTCGATGGACCTGGTCCGGATGAACGCCGCCGTCGCGGAGTTCACCGCGGCCCGTATCCTCACCGACGCCGGCTACGCGATCACCCCCGAGATCGAGGTGACGACCGGCCACTCGCTCGACTTCCGAGCCACGGACCCGGACACCGGGTCCGCGTGGCTCGTCGAGGTGACGCGTCCGCAGCCGGTCTCCGGGCGCGCCGCGAGCGACCCCGTCGCGGCGGTCCGCGACACCGCCGAGACGAAGACGAGCGGCCAGTTGGAGGCACACGGCGGGGGAGTCACCCTCTTCGTCGACTGCACGTCGTTCCCCGCCGACGACTGGGCGGCCGTGCGCGACGCGCAACCGCAGGTCCGACACAAGCCCGCCGTCGTCCTCCGCGCGCGCCCGAACGGCCACGTCGAAGGCTACCAGAAGGGGGCAGTGCCGATCGACCTGTCGGACGCAATCGAGTGGGTCTGAGACGGCCGCTCCATCGTACGTCCGCTCTTGACCGAGAGCTGCGTCGCTCTCGGGGCGAGCGTGTGAAAAAACGGAGTGTGGTTTCTGCGGCCTTTCAGAACGAAACCGGCGTCGGGCCGTCGTCCGTACCGGTCGTCGGGTCGCGGTCCGAGTAGAACCGCCGACCGACACCACGGTGGCAGACGCCAGCGCGGAGCGTGGTGAACACGTCGTCCGCGTTGTCGAACGTCTGGTCGCCGAATCGCTCCAGCACGTCTCCGAGACGCTCGGAGCCGTCTGCGAGCTCTACGGTCGCGTTTCCGTGGGCCGCGATCAGTTCTTCCGAGGTCGTCGGATATTGGTGCCGTTCGATCCGGTCGTCGACGCCATTCAAGCGCATCAACTACTCCAAATCGCCGATGGTTCTTAATGATTGTCCATGCACAACCTTAGTCCGAGGAATCTCCTTAAATTGCCTTATATTCCACGTGCCGGCGGTCCCGACCGCCGACGCTTAGTGGCGACGCGCCGAACGACCGGCATGGACACGGACCGGATCGTCGCCGACCTCCACGCGCACACGACGGTGTCCGACGGGACGATGACGGCCGACGAACTCGTCGACGTCGCCCGCGACGCCGGCCTCGACTGGGTCGCGATCACGGACCACGACCGCGTTCACCCGGCGCTCGACGCCCCGGTCGTCGAGCGCGACGGGGTCCGTGTCGTTCGCGGTATCGAACTCCGCGTCGACGCCGGCTTCGAGCGCCTCGACCTCCTCGGGTACGGGGTCGAACGCACCGACGCGCTCGACGCTGAGATCGAGCGCCTCCAAACCGACCGCCAGCGTCGGGGTGCGGCCATCCTCGACCGCGTGGAGGACCGACTCGGCGTGGACCTCGGGGTGGAACCGCGCCCCGGCCTCGGGCGACCGCACATCGCTCGCGCCATCGCCGAGTCGTCGGCCCCCTACGACTACGCCGGCGCCTTCGACGAACTGATCGGCAACGACGGCCCCTGCTACGTCGCGCGCGAGGTGACGGCTCTCGAACGGGGGGTCGAACTCCTCCGCGACTCCTGCGCGCTGGTCGGTCTCGCGCACCCGTTCCGCTACGAGGCGGTCGACGACGCGCTCGACGTGGCCCGCACACTCGACGCGATAGAGCGGTTCTACCCGTACGGGCGCGCGGTCGACGACGCGCGCGTCGAACGTGTTGCCGCCGAGAGCGACCTCCTCCTGACGGGCGGGACAGACGCGCACGAACGCACGCTCGCCGAGGCGGGGCTGACGGCCGAGGCGTTCGCCCCGGTTCGCGAGCGGCTCCCGGAACCCGCCTCTTCCGACGCCGAGGCCCGCTGACGGTCTCGATTCGGGGACGTTCCCGATCGACAAACAAGGTTAAGCCCGGCCCCGACAGAGCTGCAGGTATGCGGTGTCACTACTGCGACCTGGAGGCCACGTACGAGGCCGAGCAGAGCGGCGTAGTCGTCGGCCTCTGTGAGGAACACTTCAAGGCGCGCGTAGAGGAACTCGCGGAGTCCGACACGCTCGCGTCGCTCCGCGATAAGATCGACATCGAGTCGTCGGAGTAGCCGGCGCCCGAAACACGCCGTCGACCCTTCCTCCTCGCCTTTCGCCGCTCGCTATCGGTCGGTCCGCCGCGGACGGATCATAAAAGACGGCTCGGAGCCAACGCGTGTGTATGCACCCAACGGACCGGCCGCGGCGGCTCCGCACCGACGGCGTCCGCCCGCTCGTGAGCGAGACCTCGCTTTCGGCCGCGGACCTCGTCGCGCCCGTCTTCGTCGACGCGACGACCGACGAGCGCGTCCCCATCGAGACGATGCCCGGCCACGAGCGCGTCCCCGTGGACGAGGCCGTCGACCGCGTCGAGGCGATCCGCGAGACGGGCGTCGAAGCCGTCATCCTCTTCGGAATTCCCGACTCGAAAGACCCCGAGGGGAGCCGCGCGTACGCCGCCGACGGGGTCGTCCAGCGCGCCATCCGGGCGATCACCGCCGAGACCGACGCGTACGTGATCGGCGACGTCTGCCTCTGTGAGTACACGGACCACGGCCACTGCGGGGTGATCGAGGACGACGCCGAGACCGACCCGACGCTCACCGTCGAGAACGACGCGACGCTGGAACTGCTCGCGGCGACCGCGGTCTCACAGGCCGACGCGGGCGCGGACATGGTCGCGCCCTCCGCGATGACGGACGGGCAGGTGCGGGCGATCCGCGAGGCGCTCGACGAGGCGGGCCACGAGGACGTGGCGCTCATGAGCTACGCCGCCAAGTACGAGTCGGCCTTCTACGGCCCGTTCCGCGACGCCGCCGACGGCGCCCCCGCGTTCGGTGACCGCCGGCACTACCAGATGGACCCCGCCAACCGCCGCGAGGCGCTCCGCGAGGCGCGAATCGACGCCGAGGAGGGCGCGGACGTGTTGATGGTAAAACCCGGACTCCCCTACCTCGACATCGTCGCCGACCTCCGGGCCGAGTTCGACCACCCGGTCGCCGCGTACAACGTCTCCGGCGAGTACGCGATGCTCCACGCGGCCGCGGAGAAAGGGTGGCTCGACCTCGAAGCGACCGCACACGAGTCGCTGCTGTCGCTCAAGCGCGCGGGCGCGGACCTCATCATCACGTACTTCGCCGAGGACCTGGCCGAGCGTTTATAAGTCGGCTCAGACGACCTGCTCGCCGTCGTCGTCGTACACCTCGATGGCGTCGACCGGGCAGACCCGCGCCGCGAACTTCGCGTCGAACTCCTCGTCGTCGGGCACGTCGACGACGAACACGCCCTCGCTCTCCGCTTCGCTGTCGCGTAAGTCTGCTTTCCCGTCGTTCAGGTTCTTCTCGAAGGCGTCCCACTCGGCGACACATTGGTACATCCCGACGCAGGTGTCGCGATCGAACTTCACTCGCATGTCTCTCGGTTCGACGAGGCGGTACAAAGCGCTGACGGCGCCGCCCGCGATCTCAAGGGCCGAACCACGCCGCCTGCGGTTCGCTCGCCGCGACCGTCCTTTTTAAGCGCCGCAGGGACCCATGCCCGCGTATGACCACGGTCTGGCTCGTCGACCGGCAGTTCGACTCGAAGGGGCTCGTGCGGCTCACGTACGCTACGACGGACGGCGAGCGGATGCACACGAAGGAGCTGGCCGAACAGCGGCTCGTCACGGGCGGCGGCGTCACCGCCGGCCGCGAGGTCGACGAGAGCGCGCTCGGCGAGAGCCCGACCGAGGAGGTCGAGCGGTTCGCCGCCGAGGCGTCGAAGATGGCCGCCGAACACGACCTCGACGAGACGGTCTGACTGGCGTCGCCCCAACCACACTCTCTTCCGCCCCACCCCACTTCCCCCGCCTCACCGTACCTCACCGCACTGATCGCGCACCCTCGGCCCACACAACCGAGGCCGTTAAGGGGGAACCGGCGGAACGTGAGCGTGAAATGCCCAGTGGTGAGTACGACCCGGAAACCGTTGAGCCTCGGTGGCAGCAGCGGTGGGTCGACGAGGAGACGTACGCCTATCCCGACGACGACCCGGTGGATCCGAACACGGTCTTCTCTATCGACACCCCGCCGCCGACGGTATCGGGGAGCCTCCACATGGGCCACTTGTACGGCTTTACCCTCCAGGACTTCGTCGCCCGGTTCGAGCGAATGCACGGCGGCGAGACGTTCTTCCCGTTCGGCTACGACGACAACGGCATCGCCTCCGAGCGGCTCACCGAAGACGAACTCGACATCCGCCACCAGGACTTCGAGCGCCGGGAGTTCCAGGCGAAGTGCCGGGAGGTCTGTACGCAGTACGAGTCGCAGTTCACCGAGAACGTGCAGTCGCTCGGCGTCTCCGTCGACTGGGACCACACCTACCAGACCATCGAGCCGCGCGTCCAGCGCGTCTCGCAGCTGTCGTTCGTCGACCTATACGACCAGGGCCGCGAGTACCGCGAGAAAGCGCCCGCGATCTGGTGTCCCGAGTGCGAGACCGCCATCTCGCAGGTCGAGACCGAAGACGACGAGCAGGACAGCCACTTCCACGACATCGAGTTCCCGGTCGCCGGAGCAGACGACGAGTTCGTTATTTCGACGACACGGCCCGAGTTGCTGCCGGCCTGCGTCGCCGTCTTCGTCCACCCGGACGACGAGACGAACCAGGACCTCGTCGGCGAGTCCGCCGAGGTCCCGCTGTTCGGCCACGAGGTCCCCATCATCGCCGACGAGCGCGTCGACATGGAGACCGGCTCCGGCATCGTGATGTGCTGTACGTTCGGCGACCAGAACGACATCGAGTGGTACCAGGTCCACGACCTGGACCTGCGGGTCGCCATCGACGAGTCCGGTCACATGACCGACGTCGCCGAGGCGTACGCGGGGCTGCACTCTTCGGCGGCCCGCGAGGCCATCGTCGACGACCTCGACGAGGCGGGCGCGCTGTTGGACCGCCGCGCTATCACCCACTCGGTCAACGTCCACGAGCGCTGCGGGACCAGCGTCGAGTTCCTCGTCACCGAGCAGTGGTACGTCGAGATGCTCGACAAGACCGACGAGTACCTGGAGATCGGCCGCGAGATGGAGTGGTCGCCGGAGAAGATGTTCAGCCGGTACGAACACTGGGTCGAGGGGCTCCAGTGGGACTGGCTCATCTCGCGACAGCGCTCTTCGGGCATCCCCTTCCCGGTCTGGTACTGCGACGACTGCGGTGAGGTCGTCGTCGCCGAGAAGGCCGACCTGCCGGTCGACCCTCTCTCGGACGACCCGCCGGTCGACGCCTGTCCCGAGTGTGGTCACGACGCGTTCGAACCCGAAAACGACGTTCTCGACACGTGGGCCACGTCCAGTCTGACGCCGCTGATAAACGCCGGCTGGGACTGGGACGAGGAGGCCGAGGCGTTCACCATGGAGCACCCGGAGCTGTACCAGTTCGACCTCCGACCGCAGGGTCACGACATCATCAGCTTCTGGCTGTTCCACACGCTGGTGAAGTGTTACGAACACACCGGCGAGGTCCCGTTCGAAGAGACGATGATCAACGGCCACGTCCTCGACGAGAACCGGGAGAAGATGTCCAAGTCCGTCGGCAACGTCGTCGAACCGGAGACGGTACTCGACGAGTACCCGGTCGACGCCACCCGCTACTGGGCGGCCGGCACCGCCGTCGGAGACGACTTCCCGTTCAAGGAGAAAGACCTCCGCGCGGGCGAGAAGCTGATTCGGAAACTGTGGAACGCCTCGAAGCTCGTCGAGTCGCTGGCGCCGGAGCCGTATCCCGAGGCGCCGGCAGACGACGAACTGCGCGAACTCGACCGCTGGCTCCTCGCCGAACTCGACGATCGAGTCGAGCGGCTCACGGCGTTGTTCGAGGACCGGGCGTTCTCGAAGGCCCGCGACGAACTCCGGAGCTTCTTCTGGAACACGTTCTGTGACGACTACCTCGAAATCGTCAAGCAGCGCGACGACGACGCCGCGGCGTACACCCTTCGGACGGCCCACCGCCGCTTCCTGAAGCTGTTCGCGCCCCTGCTCGCGCACGTGACCGAAGAGCTCTGGAACGACATGTACGCCGCCGACGTGAGCGATTCGATCCACCTGACCGATTGGCCCGAACCTCTGGGGCTGGAGGCGGACCACGAGGCCGGTGCCGCCGCCACGTCCGTCGTCGGGGTCCTCCGGAAGTACAAGAGCGAGAACCAACTGCCGCTGAACGCCGAACTCGACGCCGTCGAGGTGTACGCCGACGTTCGCGGCTTCGAAGCCGACATCACCGGCGTGATGCACGTCGCCGACCTCACCGTTCACCCCGACGAGGACGCTCCGGTCGAGACGGTCGTCACCGGAATTGACCTCGATTACGCGACGGTCGGCCCGAAGTACGGCGACCAGGTCGGCGACATCGAGGCGGCGCTCGCTCAGGACGCCTACGAGATCGACGGCGACGAGCTCCACGTCGCGGATCTCACCCTCACCGACGAGGAGTTCGAAGTCGACGAGGAACGACAGTACCAGGGCGACGGCGAACTGTTAGAGGCGTCCGACGTGGTCGTTATCGTCCGCAGCGAGGCGTAAGGCTACAGGTCCGCGCCGACCGCGTCTTGCACCGAGTCGAAGCCGTCCCGTTCGAGGAGGTCGAGGATCCCTTCGTTGATCTCGCGCGCGAGGGCGGGACCCTCGTAGACGAGGGCCGTGTACAGCTGGACGACGGAGGCGCCGGCCCGTATCTTCTCGTAGGCGCTCTTTGCGTCGGAAACGCCGCCGACGCCGATCACCGGCACGTCCGTACGCTCCGCGACGAATCGGACTCGCTCCGTGGCCATCGACGCTATCGGCTTGCCCGAGAGGCCGCCGCGTTCCGCCTGTTGGGGGCTCTGCAGCGAGTTCGGTCGCGTCGTCGTCGTGTTGGTCGCGATGACGCCGTCGAGGCCGAGATCGTCGACGACGCCGAGCGCGTCCTCGACTGCCGGCTCCGGGAGGTCAGGAGAGAGCTTCACTAAGAGCGGGTCGGCGCCGGCGGCCGCGAGCGCGTCGAGTATCTCCTCTAAGGCTGCACGGTCCTGTAGCTCGCGGAGTCCGGGCGTGTTCGGGCTGGATACGTTGACGACGAAGTAGTCGCCCGCCTCGGCGACGCGCTCGTAGGTGTACTGGTAGTCGTCCGCGGCGTCTGCCAGGGGCGTCGACTTCGACTTCCCGATGTTGATTCCGACCGGAACCTCGGGGAGCGGCTCCCGGTCGAGTCGCTTGCCCACCCGGTCGGCGCCCTCGTTGTTGAACCCCATCCGGTTTATCAGTGCCTCGTCCTCGCGCAGTCGGAACAGTCGCGGCCGCGGGTTCCCCGGCTGTCGCTCGGCGGTGACGCCGCCGACCTCGACGTGGCCGAACCCCAGCGCGGCGAGCGCGCGGGGAATCTCCGCGTTCTTGTCGAAGCCGGCCGCGACGCCGACGGGATTCGGGAACTCGTTTTGAAACGCCTCGACGCGGAGCCGAGGGTCGTCCACGACGAAACGGTCGCGGAGCAGGTCGGTCACCGGCGTCGCCTGTGCCGTCCGCATCAGCCGATGCGTTAGTCCGTGCGCCGTCTCCGGCGGGAGTCTGAACAACGCCGGCTTCAACAGATCGTACGCGCCCATCGTTTCCGCTCTCGTCGCGGACGGGCATCAATCCGCCGACCGCTATCGCAGGGAGCGGTAGCGACGCCGCTGGCCTCGGCTTCCGCGCTCTGCCTTCGATACGGGTCTGTCGTCGAAATACGGCGGCTTAGAAATCGTGTTCGAGATCCTCGGGGCTCGCGTCGGCCTTCTGGATGATTATCTTTCCATCCCGGACTCGGACGAAGACTTCGTCGCCGATTTCCATCCCAGCGACAGCGAGTTCGTCTTCGTGGAGGTTCACGTGGACGTTGTGGTACTCCCCCTCGTCGTCCTTGGCGCCACTGGGGCTGAGCTTCTTTTTACGGACCATCGCGGTTGTACTGGTCGGACTTCGCCATAGTAGACACATAAGTGTTGTTTCCCCGATTCGGGTCTGCGCTCTCTGGGCTCGTCTCGGGTCCCGGCGACGACAGATTCAACTGCGATTCGACGCGGCGGCGCCGCCGAGTCCCGCTGAAAACTGCGTGGTCGGCTCGACGTGCCTCCCAAATCGCTAGCCCGTACGGAGTTAATATATAAAACTTTTGCAGGATATCTTTCATTTGGTCGATATATTTATTACAGGCTGTGTGTTGGTTTCGCATGGAGGATAAACCATGGTACGTGAAGACGGTAAGCGAAACTTTGCCCTTCGAGACGAAGACGGATCGGAATCGAGCGAGTTCTCCGGGAACATGCCTCGGCAGGCTGCGCTCAAGGCCGCCCGCACCCTCGAACCGGCCCCCTCCGAGGACGAAGCGGAGCGTGTCACGCTCCGGCTCCGCGAGAAGGGCACCCAGAAAGTCCACGAGTACGAGGGGTGGGCTTGGAAAGATAGCGCTCCCAAGGTCGACGAGGCCGACGACGACTTCTGGCTTAACGACCTCGACGACATTACGAAGGCGAACGTCTCGAAGCAAGGGATCGAGTACATCGACGACGAGTAGCCCTCGAGTTCCGACTGTTTTTTCGCTGCCCCTGCCGCGGAGCTATTCGGCCGTTCACACTTCCCCGGCATGAAACCGCATGACGTAGCGTCGATAGTTCGACGGGGTTAAATACAACCCGGCCATCGTGACTAATGCGAAGAACGCACCTGCGAACTCGGGCCGTTCAACTCGGCCCGGTTTCGCTGGACTTGGAACGCTTCGATGGGTTTATGACCCGTCGAAGGAAACAATCAAGTCCGCGAAGATGAGGATTTCGCCCCCTGCGCTCCGGCGTAAGCGGAAATCTGATGTGAGCCGTGGTAGTTCGGTGCCATCCAGGTCGCTGGGTGAACCGGACACCACATAGACCATGCAATGGTGTTTTGACTTAT
>Ga0209965_1000238_pt1 | contig 19749 bp, 21 predicted proteins | sample SalPon2_B_H2O_MG_FD_185707 | JGI IMG/M metagenome (GOLD analysis project Ga0209965, IMG submission 185707) | Salt pond water microbial communities from South San Francisco under conditions of wetland restoration - Salt Pond MetaG R2_B_H2O_MG... | ecosystem: Environmental > Aquatic > Non-marine...
TATCATCGGAGATGAAAGATGATCAAATCAGGATTCGGGTTGCAGACAACGGGCCGGGGGTCTCTGATGCTGCAAAGGAGGATATCTTCGGAAAAGGTGAAAAAGGTCTTGACAGTGAGGGCACCGGAATTGGCCTCTACTTAGTCAAGTCACTGGTTGAGACCTACGGTGGTGATGTGTGGGTCGAAGACAGAGAGAGCGGTGACGCCGTTGCCAACCAGCTGCCTGAAACGGCTACAACTGAGGGGGCTGTATTCGTTGTTGAACTACCGACGGTCGAAGGGATCTGAGCTAGACTCTACGTTGGTCGTAGCTATGTGATACTCGCCCACATCGCAAGATGAACTGAATACAAAATTGCATTAATACACAATCCAAATATTGAACATATTATAAAAAGTCTATAGATGGAATCAGTAGGTATAGCCACTTAACAACCCGTTTAATCGTGAATATCAGTATTTAGTACCAGAAGTAAAATACTATACTGTTACCACGAGATACTGAAGAAGAGTCTTATCTGTGTCCACAGCCATTCGAAGTGGGTGGCTGTGCAGCTCCTATATCATTGACTTCCGTGAGGAGCGAAACGAGATCTGCGTCTGTCACTGGTTGTGCCGTCGTCCCCAACCCCGCATCGCGGGCCACCCGAACTGCACTCGGCGGGTGAAGGTTCGCTTCGGTCAACAGTGCGTCGTCGTAGAACACCTCCCGAGGCGTCCCACTTCCAACCACGTTGCCGTCGGCCATCACACAGACTCTATCGGCTACCTCAGCAGCAAAGTCAAGATCATGTGTCGACAAGACGACGCTAATGTCGTCCTCGTGAATACCCTCGATCCGCTCGGCGACCAGCTGGGATCGCTCAGGGTCGAGCCCTGCGAGTGGTTCGTCTAAAACGACTACACTCGGTTCGAGTACCAACACGCCTGCAAGCCCGACGAGGCGTTTCTCGCCGCCACTCAGGTAGTGGGGGATTCGGTCTTCAAGGTGGCTCGCGTCGACGGTGGCGAGTGCCTCATAAGCACGCTTCCTTGCCTCGTCACTGGGAACGCCGTAGTTTTGGAGACCGAACAGTACATCGTCGAGAACTGTAGGCGCGACAAGTTGTGTGTCGGCGTCCTGAAAAACGAAGCCAACATTCTTCCGTGCGTGTTCCTTGTTATCCTCAGTGATTGGTGTACCGTCGACGACGAGTTCGCCGTCGTCGGGAACGAGCGTTGCGTTCAGGTGTTCGAGAAGCGTCGACTTCCCAGCACCGTTTCCGCCGACTAGGGCGACGACTTCGTCGGGATACACCGAGAAGTCGACATCGTGCATGCCGACCGTCCCGTCCGGATAGGTGTGGGCCTCACACTGGAGATCGACCAGTGGTGTCTCATCCCGGTTCACAGTCCCACCTCGTAGATCGCGACCGTTGCATATCCGACGACAGCGGCGTACGAACCGATCACGACGAGTAGTTCGTACGTCGGTGGCCGCGAAACATCACCGTACAGTGTGAGATCCCCATTATACCCACGGGATTCCATCGATTTGACGAGTCGTTCAGACTGCTCGATGGCCGACAGCATCGTCATACCGAGGATTCTCGCGTACAGCCGTTTGTTTGACCAGAACTCCGAAAAGTTTGCACCTCGGGAGAGCGCGGCTTTCACCAAGTCTTCGAGCGTCTCGATCATGACGAAGGTGAACCGATAGGTGAGCAATGCGATCTGATCGATCGGCCGTGGGAGCAATCGCCCGAGCATATATGCGATATCAGTGTATTTCGTTGTCATCGACGCCGTTAGCACAAACGTAACGACCGTGAGTGATCGACAGCTGAGTTCCACGAAGAGGCTGAGGCCCGCCCGCGTGACCGAAAGTTCACCGACGGGTGTCGAAAGCGCGCCACCAATCGGCGTACCCGGTTCGAGAAACGCCAGCGGCCCAGCAACAGAGACGATGAACAGCATCGGAAGCGTATACCAGCCAGCCAACCGTTGGTACGGCAGGCCCGCCAGCCCGTAGACGATGAGAACGGCCCCGTATAGGCCGCCTAGGAGCACAAGCTGGTCAACCACGGTAACCGCGAGGACGAGTGCACCGACAATACCGATTTTTGTCCACGGATTGACGTGGTGTAGCGGCCCGTCCCGCTGCTCAGCGAACGCGGTAATAAGCCGCGGGTCGGGGACGTGATTTGAGAGTGTGGTCACGAGTATTAGCTCGGCTGTTCGTCATTTTTGAGGCCGCCGTATCGGTCAACGTAGATGTACAGCCCGAAGCCGAGAACGGCCAGAAAGGCCGCGATAGCACCGAATTCGACCATCATCCCGCCCTTTCGGATGGGGCCGGCGACCACGATGCCGCGACCGAAGTCGACGAGCGAACCGCCGCCCTCCTTGGTGCCGCGCTGGAGTGCCTTCGCGGAGCGTTTGGCCCACGGTAGGGCACCGCCAGTCGAAGTGAAGCCCCAGTAGCCGGCAGCGAGAAAGGCCGCAAAGAGTGCGGTCAGACCGCCGTACTGCTTCCAGTGCTGCATCAGGTTGTCACTCCCGTCGGCTCCTTGTTGCTGTCGCGGTCGGCAAGACCGACGAGGTCGGGACGAACAGAGGCGAGGAACTGAACGATGAAGCCCGTCAGGAGTCCCTCAATGACGGCGACCCCGAGGTTAAGCCCAACAAGACCGGCGACGGCAATCGTCAGGTCACCACGCGGCAGCGCGCTCCCGTTCACGCCGCTGACGACGATGATCGCACCCATCAGGACGGCCCCTGCCGAGAGGCCGAGTGTTGCCGCACTGGCACTGGCGGGGAAGACATCCCAGTCCATCTCCAGCAGCGTTTTGAATGCGTAGTAGGCGACGATAGCTTCGGAGGCGTTGACGAGCGTGTTCGCTCCGAGCAGGCCGACTGCACCGTGGCCGAGTGCCGCCGAGAAGATGTTCACAACCAAGGCGATGAGACTCCCGAGCAGTGGCCCGGCGAGGATGCCGACAAGACCGGTGAGGTTCATATGAATACCACCCCAAACGGGGATATTCAGCTGAAAGATGGCAAAACTCGCGGCCGCGCCGATACCGGCGAGTGCGATCTGGTGTGTCTTGATACCACCTTTTCGTATTCGGTAAACGATAGCACCGATGAGTCCAGTGCCAATTAGCGTCCAGAGTATCAGTGCCCACAGTGGGAACGAGCCTTCTCCGAGGTGAATGTGTGCCATGTCTGTTTTACCAATATTTTTCTATCGTATAATAATCTTGCCTTGCACAAAAAATAGCTATAATAACTATAACATACAGAGAGATTGTATTTTACCAAGAACAAACTAATATTATTCCGTACTGTAATCGATTAATAATCCCTCACTCGGAACAGATTTATATACATAAATAGCAAGTAAAAGTGAGGATACCAAAATAAATTGTATTATATTATATGATGTAGCTAAGTATATTTCAACTACTGTTCATTATTTTATTTCCTGTAGTGGACTGAAATCGTCAACAGGGAGGACAGAGTAATCAACAGTAAGTGTGTCCTTCGTAGCGCGAATCTTACCGACGAAGGTTGAAATCTCTTCCAGAGAGCCTTCGAGTACAAATAGTTCCATGCAGTGATGCCCACCAACATGACTATGAAAATTTGATGTGACAGTTTCTTCATGATCGTGACGCAGGTGCATCATCTTCTCCTCGACAGCAGAGGTCTCATAATCAAAGAGAACCGTGACAATACCCATCAGATCTCGATTTTCAAGTTTTTGATCATCGAACTCACCGAGGAGCGATCGACTAGCTTCACGAACGACTTCGCTTCGCCCAGTGTAGCCATGATCATCCGCAAAATCATCGATTCGCTCAAGCAACTCTTCTGGCATTGAGACGCTGACAACGCTCATATCACAATAGAAGTCGCACAAGATATTAAATATTAATATTTATTGGAGTTGTAGCACAGTTAGAATATTATCTTTGTTGCTTTGACGATCTCTAAAAGTCATATATGCTTTTATATTCTAATACTAGGCTTTGTTGAAATCCTCAGAGAGTTACATGTTCATCTCGTAATTCCATGAGATGAACGCCCTCCCGAAGTCACAGATTCTCCGCTTTACTGAGAAGGCGATCCATCTCGCACGCCGAGCCGTCTCTCGATACTCCTCGAAGTTCTCTAAACATCGCTATACACTCCCGCAGCACGTTGTTTTGCTGTGTCTCAAAGTTCGGAAGGATACAACCTATCGTGGTCTGCTTGACGAACTGATCGAGATGCCACGCATTCGTCGAGCTCTTGGATTAGCTGAGCTACCTACGCCATCAACGCTCTGTAAGGCGTTCAATCGGCTTGATATGGCTGTCTGGCGTGTCATATTGACTCTCTCAGCAACGCTACTTCCGACAAACGGTGTCGTTGGAGTTGATGCGTCAGGGTTCGACCGCAGTCACGCCTCGAAACACTACACAAAGCGGGCTGAACTCACGATTCAGCAGCTCAAGGTGACACTATTGGTCGATACGAAGGTGAACGCGATTCTCGATCTACACGTGACGACGACACGGAAACACGATAGTCAGATCGCTCCGTCGTTGATCAAGCGCAATCCCGAGAGTATTGATATCCTGCTCGGTGACAAAGGCTACGACGATCAGAAGATCAGACGACTTGCCCGTCAACACGAGGTTCGACCGCTGATTAAGCATCGTGAGTTCACATCGCTCCACAAGGCATGGAACGCGCGCTTAGACGCTGATCTCTACGGTCAGCGGAGTCAATCTGAGACGGTCAACTCAACGCTCAAGCGGAAGTACGGTGCGTTCGTTCGCTCACGACGGTGGTGGAAGCAGTTCCGTGAGCTTACTATCGCTTGTCTTAGTCACAATATTGATCGAACAATTTGACTGTTAGGATGGGAAATAGTTTCTATTGGTGCTACAATAGATCAGATATGGCAGATTGGTCCTCGCCAAACACGTCCCGAGTACACCGTATCACAGCTGGTAGTATAATTGTTATAAGCGTGTTATATTCGATGGCAATTATAGGACAAACAATTGTAGCTATCGTGCCAATCACTGTATTAGTTTTAATATATATTGTGTGGGAGTTCTTGTAGCTTCAGAGGCATCAGTAACGCTTTGTACTAGTTATACTGGAAAAATCGAGCCCAACATATCATTTATTAAGGATTTCAACAGAGCCTAATACTAATAAGAAATAATATGTTAAAAAGTAGATGCGATTCTAGTCCGGATGACGAACCCACAGACCTAATTTAATATTTATACTAATAGATTTAGTAGCTTTTAATAAATAGTGTCTTTTATATAATAATACAGTGAGCCGTCAATCACCACCGACTGCGGGACAGAGCGCACAATGAGTACGGAGCAGACAGATGTTACCATCGTCGGAGCTGGGGCTGCCGGTATTGGAGTCGGCGTCGCGCTGTCGATGCTTGATCTCGACGTTCGAATCCTTGAGCGCAAGGAGATCGGAGCCTCGTTCCGTCAATGGCCCGACGAAATGCGGTTCATCACACCTTCGTTCCCCTCAAACGGCTTTGGGTTGACCGATCTCAACGCAGTCACACCCGACAGCTCGCCGGCGTTTACGCTGGATCGTGAACATCCAAGCGGCGACGAGTATGCCGATTACCTCGAAGCTATCGCCGAATTTTATGAACTCCCAGTTGAGACCGGGGTCACAGTAACGGGGATTCGACCGCGTGCTGATTCACCGGCAGCCACGCCGGCTGCAGCCGACGGCGGAACCGTGACTGCCGAATCAGGTGAGAATGGCTTCGTCATTGAAACGACCGCTGGCCCACAGTCGACCGAGCATGTGGTCTGGGCAGCAGGCCACTTCGGCAGTCCTCGCACCAATGTCGTCGACGGTGCTGAGCACTGTCAGCATACCTGCACAGTTGACTCCTGGCAGGAGCATGTCGAATCGAGCCCAACCAACGAATTCCTCGTCATCGGCGGCTACGAAAGCGGGATCGACGCCGCCGTCGGTCTCCACGAGGCGGGTGCGTCGGTACAGGTTCTCGACCGCGGGTGGCCGTGGGCCGGACGCCACCCTGATCCCAGCGAGGTGTTGTCGCCGTACACGCTCGAACGACTTGATGCAATTGCTGAGAGTGATCGGCTGTCAGTTCACGGTGGCGCTGTAGTTGAGAGTGTCAGTCGAACTGAATGCTTCAGGGTCGACGTTCGACCTGCCGACGGCGATACGCCCGAGTTTGTCGACTCGAAGACGGTTCCTGATTCCTATACGGTGCCGACACGCCCACTGCTGGCAACTGGGTTCGAGCCAAATTTCGGCCCAGCCGAGTCCCTGTTCTCAGTCGATGACGGTACGGTCGAGTTGACCGACCGCGATGAGTCGACCGAGACGCCGGGGCTGTTTTTAGCCGGACCGGATGTGGTTCACAACGGCGTCATGTTCTGTTTTATTTATAAGTTTCGCGCGCGATTCCCGGTGATCGCCGAGGAGATCGGCGACCGACTCGGGGTCGACACCGACGCACTCGACGTGTATCGTGAGCAGAACATGTTCCTAGACGATCTATCGTGCTGTGAGCCGGATATGTGTGATTGCTAATGAGTACGGAGCAAGCTACACCCAACGATTCGGCGAATCGAACTGAAACCGCCGACCGCGAGACAGTTGTCGTCGTCGGGAAAGAAAGCGTCGGCAAATCCGAACTCGTGTCGTCGCTGACCGGCGACCGGCCGACCAGCGGGAACTTCCGCGGGACGACCACTCGGAGCGAGCGATATGAGACCGAGAACTACGAGTTCGTCGACACACCCGGAATCGTTCTAGATGCCGACACCGAGGCAACCCGTACTGCACTCAACGAACTCACCGACGAGGAAACGGTCATGCTCGTCGTGCCGGCAACCGATGTCGACAGCGACCTCGATGATCTCCTCCCACTTGTAGAAGACCACCTTGGTGCCGTCGTCGTTACCTTCTGGGACAAAGTCGACGAACAAACCGAGACACGCCGCGCACTCGAACAGTTGAGTGCCGATATTGGTGTCCCGGTCGTCCCGGTTGATGCCCGAAACGTCGAACGTCCGATGACCGACGGCGGGACGGCGGCCGCAACGGCCGGTAGTGCGGACGACGACTACAGCCGAATCATGGCGGCTCTCGAACAGCCAGGGGTGTTTCCCGATACGGCCCGCGAGGAGATCGGTCGAAGGATCGAACCGCCGAAGACGGTCTTCGAGTGGCCGGTGGTCGGCCCCGCGGTCAGCCTGCTGTTGTTGCTGTTTCCGGCCGGGATTGCCGTCTGGTTCGCCAACTCACTGGCGGGCGAACTCAATCCGCTCGTCAAGACGGCCTTTGAGCCACTGGTCGACGCAGCTACCACACTGCCGGAGCCGATTGCAGTGCTTTTGACAAACGACTACGGCCTGCTGTCGATGGGGCCGTTTCTGTTCGTCTGGGCCGGCCCGACGATGCTCATCTTTGCGGTAATCCTCGGTGTCTACAAGAACACTGGCATCGTCACCCGAATGACCGTCTCGCTGCACCCAATAATGCGGCAGATCGGTCTTTCGGGTCGAGATCTCATCCGCGTCGTAATGGGCTTTGGCTGTAACGTTCCCGCCGTAGTCAACACGCGATCCTGTTCGGACTGTACGCGGTGTTCAACTATCTCAGCGATCTCGTTTGGCTCGGCCTGCTCGTATCAGTTCCCCGCAACACTGGCGGTGTTTGCGGCAGTCGGGATGGGTTGGCTTGTCGGCCCCTATTTAGCTGTCCTCGCAGTGACGACATTCATTTATGTCGGCGTGATCGCGCCCGCTGAAGCTCGGCAGTCGACGACCGTTGTCGACCGTCGAACCTTCCTTAGTTGGCCTGATCCGAAAGCCGTCGCCCGTGAAGCCTGGAGCGCGATCCGAGAGTTCTTCGTCAAGGCACTGCCAGTCTTTGTCGTCATCACCTTTGTTGCCGCCGCGCTCGATCGGTTGGGCGTGATCGACGCGCTGGGATCTGTGCTGGGGCCAGCGATGAGCCTCTTTAATCTCCCTGCTGACACCGCCCTTACTGTCGTTCTCGCTTTGATCCGCAAGGACGGCATCGCCCTGCTGACCGCTGACGGCGCGTCGACGGCGGCTACGCTCTCGCCGGTGCAGGTACTTGTCGTGGTCTATCTGGCAGGTGTCCTGCTGCCGTGTCTGGTGACCGCGTTCACTGTTGCTCGTGAGGTTTCGGCGCGCTGGGCGTTGAAGATGATGGCTCGCCAGGCGGCTGCCGCAGTCACCTTTGCAGCCGTAATTGCTTGGAGCGGCGTGCTGCTGTTCAGCTAACGCCCAGACTAGACGATGACAGACACTGAGGTAACGATCATCGGTGGTGGGGTACACGGTACCCATCTGGCGATGCGACTGCTGAACGCCGGCATCGTCAACCGCGAGCGGCTCCGGATATGCGAGCCCAATGGGCTGCTCGCTAATCTTCGTCAGCAGTGCCAGCAATGCGGAATGACCGAGTTTCGGTCGCCGCTTGTCCACCATATCGCTACAGACCCGTTTTCGCTCCGAGCGTTCGCCAGAGAGCGCGACCGTACGGACGAACTCATTCCCACCGACACCGGCGGCGACCGGCCCACTGTCTCGCTGTTTTTCGATCACGCTGACTGGGTCTGTCGACAGCATGATCTCGCGTCCCTCGTTGAGCCAACGCGAGCGACGGCCATCGCTGACCACGGAAATCATGTGTGTATCGAGACTTCAGGTGGTCAACACACCGCCCAGTGGTGTCTGTTGGCGGTCGGCCACCGACAACTCAACCGACCCGCGTGGGCTGAGGAGTTGCCCCTGAGTGCCCCTGTTGACCACGTTTGGGATCCTGAGTTCGATCCCGATGAGATCGGCTCGACGGCCGCGGTCGGCATCGTCGGTGGCGGGATCACCGCGGCCAAGCTTGCGATGACACTTACCAAACCGGGCCGAGAGGTTCGGCTGTTTGCCCGGAGTCCGTTTCGGATCGAACCTCGTGAAGCGAGCACCGACTGGATGCATTTCTCACGGGTTGTCGACCGGTTCCATGAACTCCCACCGGCCTCCCGGGAGCGTGCCGAACGGATCGCCGAGGCGCGGTACAGTGGCACACTACCTCCCCACGTATTCAGTCGACTCCGGCGGGCCATCGAGGAAGGTCAAGTTGAATTGGATCAGACCGAGATTACCGTCGCCAGCGAGGCGGGTGGTACGATCGTGATAAACTGTCGGAACGGGATAGCCCACTGTCTGGATCGCATCGTCTGTGCGACTGGCTTCCGTTCCCCGTACGAAGGGCCGCTGTTCGCACAGATACGTGAAGAGACACCGCTTGAGGTGGGATACCGAAACGCACCGTTGCTCGATGACCAGACGTTACGATGGCGGCGGAGGGATGACACACTGTCGCGGGTGGCGGTCTCGGGGGCCGCAGCCCAGCAGGTTCTGGGCCCCTTTTCACGGAATATAATTGGTGCACGGAGGGCTGGCGACTGTATTATCGAAGAGGCTCTTTCGATAGCTCTGTCCCCTGAGGACGGGAGACGCTGATCGAATGGGGTTGAGGTTGGTTATTTTCGGTGGTTGAGTTGATCCACTGTCTCAATCGACCCGTTCGAACTCGTGACGGACGGTTGTATCCGTATCGTCCCATGTAATGCCGTGCGTTCGTTCGATACGTTTTTTGTATGCAGCAAGGTTCTCTGAGCCCTCGGCTCGTGCGTCTTCGTCCGTCAGCTCACCCAGCTGTTCCTCTCGGACGGTCGTCACCTCAAACAGCACATTATCAATGGTGAACTGATCGCCTTCTGCGGCGTGTCGGTCTCCTCGGTGTAGCTGTGTCACATCGCCAGTTACGACCGCCTGCCGGATCCGTTCGGCTGGCAAGAGTTCGTCAGCATCAATCATTGTCACCGTTGTCCACCTCATTCTCACCGTTGTGCGTTGATATCATTTCCACTATAGAGTACGACCAGAGCTTGAAAAATGCTACTGCTGAAATCAAAATTATCTATTATTTAATAAATACATTTTTTTTATTAATAACTCTGGTGTATCTTGCGACGGGGGAAATCTCTTTCTGCTGATTCTTCGTCAGCCGAGTGAAGTAACGGAGAGCTTAGCCCTGTGGTTCGCGGGCCAACACGTGGCCATCATGGCACCGGCAGTTACATCGAAAGTAGGCTGCTACCAAGCCAGCTGTTTCAAACGTATCAAGAACTGATTCGGCGATGTTCCGGCTCTCAGCTTCGACGTTGACAATCGAGCGCTCGCTGCTTTCGAGTGCGGTCACTGCTTGCTCGGCAGTGTGTCGTTCAGGTTGTAGTGCCTCGACCAAGATGGCCTCGACAGTCCGTTCCGGGAGAGTGGGAACGCGCCCGGCAGTAATCGCCGCCGACACGTCCGCATCGTCGTGAATGTACTCGGCGGTCTCCGGCCCCTCGAAGGCTCGCAGTTGGTCTCTGGCCGACTCCTGGAAGCGGTTGACGACGAGAAAACAGTCGACACCGTGGTGGCGGGCTCGGTCAGCATACGACTCCACGCTCTCGAGTGTCTCTGGAGTTGCGACAACAAACACCGTATCCAGCTTGTCGGCGCATGCGTCGAGGGCGTCAACGCCGGGGGCACAGTCGTCGACTGTCCACTCGATACCCAGTGCGTCGTCTCGGTGCGTACAGTTATCCACGATTTGGGCTGTGTCACCGGTGGCTGTCACGCCGGTTCGCTCGGCGAGTCGCGCCGCCACAATCGTTGCGACAGTCGTTTTGCCGACACCGGAGTCGCCGACGAATCCGATCCGGTGGGTGAGCGGTGCAGTATCGGGGGATACAGTTGTAGTTGATGTCGGAGACATGGTAGTAGTTGTGTGTGGTGATCAACGCTCAGTCGCTAACTCCCATCGCCCGAAGCTGTTCTTGGTATCGGTTTCGGATCGTCACCTCAGTAACGTTAGCCACAGCACTGACTTCCGCCTGGGTCTTTTTTTCATTGCACAGCAGCGAGGCCGAATAGATTGCTGCGGCAGCAAATCCGATGGGAGATTTCCCGGACAACAGTCCCTGATCTGCCGATACATCAATGATTTCGCCCGCTTTAACCTGAACTTCCTCGCTGACATCGAGCCGTGAACAGAATCGTGGGACGTACTGTTTCGGGTCGACCGGCCGCATTTCCAGACCCAATTCCTGCGCGATGTATCGGTAGGTTCGCGCTATCTCCTTGTTTTCGACTCGGGAAACCTCAGTTACTTCCTTTAGGCTTCGGGGAATCTCCTCCTGTCGACAGGCTGCATAGAGGACAGCCGTCGAAACCCCCTCTATTGAGCGGCCACGGATTAGGTCATCGTTGAGTGCCTGTCTGTACATGACTGAGGCGACCTCACGAACCGGTCGGGGAATACCGAGTGCACTTGCCATCCGATCGATTTCGCTGAGGGCGAACTGGAGGTTGCGCTCGCCGGCATCTTTGGTTCGAATGCGTTCGTGCCACTTCCGGAGTCGATGCATCTTGCTTCGCTTTTTTGATGAGAGTGAACGACCGTCGGCGTCTTTATTCTTCCAGTCGATACTGGTTGTCAACCCCTTATCGTGCATGGCTTGGGTCGTTGGGGCACCAACACGAGATTTGGAATCTCGTTCCGACTGAGTAAAAGCCCGCCACTCAGGGCCACGGTCGAGCTGGTCGTCTTCGAGGATGAGCCCGGTCGGCTCATGCATGAGTTCTCCATCAGCAGTACGGATGACCTCGTTGGGGTCGATCTCATCTTCGTCGACCGTTTCGGCCGTCTCCTTGGCGTCGCTACGCTCTGTTTTCTGACGTGGTCGCTGGTACGAAGGCCTGTTCGTCACAATCACACTTACCGGAGAGAGGATATTAAATTTATCGAGTAAGTTAATATTGCATGTTGAACACGGGTGTGAGAGTCGAACCGAAGACGGTCACTCAGATTGCATCGTAACCGTGGTCGTCCAACAGTTCGGGGAGTCGGTCTCGGTGGTCGCCCTGCAGTTCAATTGCGTCGTCGTCGACCGTGCCACCGGTCGCTAGCGAGGATTTGAGCGACGATGCAAGCGATTCGAGTGTCGACTGCGGTACATCGAACCCCGAAACGACAGTCACTGTTTTGCCGTACCGTCGTTCGTCGACGTTGATCGAAACCTCCTGTTGAGCTTTGTCAAGATCAGTATAACCGTCGAGTTCGTCGAGCAATTCGTCGAGTGAATCATCATCTATCACAGTATTAAAAATACCTCCAACATTAATAAATATTGCTGCGGAGTGTCGTTCAGTTTGAGACAGCTGTCTGGATATCCAACTTTCCGCTGTCCAACTCGGATACCATAATGTCAAACAAATATATGTATTGCGTCTGTGAGTGTGGTATGTTTCCGCAGATTGTTCAAGCATTGCTATTCGAAAAGACAGTGTTAGTAATATCCAATATGTAAGCGGCTGATATTGTAACAGCCCCTATGTACTGACCGGTCTAACTGGTGACTGTAATGTCATACGCATGCACCACCTGCGATGCAGAGTTCAGTTCGGCAGCCAGTGTGAGCCAGCACGTTGCACTACACCACAACACCTGTGCGGTCTGTAACGACTCCTTCGAGGATGTCGACGGACTGCGCGACCACACCCATTCAACACATTAGTCACCTGAGCACCACTCCGCACAGCAGTCTAAATAATATTTTGTGAACCTGTCTCACTCGTTGCCGGTCGCAGCCGCAACGAGGGCAGCGGTGTGAGAGTGAGCGGGTTGTTCGAAGATATGATCAGGATTTCCGCGCTCGACAACCGCCCCGTCGTACATCACAGCGACGCGGTCACCGATCAGTTTGACGACACCGAGATCGTGTGAGATCACGAGATACGTCAGATCAAGCCGCTCCTGAATATCAACGAGGACATTAAGCAGTTTGGCCCGCGTCGAGAGATCGAGCGCGCTCACCGGCTCGTCGAAGACTACCATCTGCGGCTCCAGTGCGATTGCACGAGCGATGGCGACCCGCTGGAGCTGGCCGCCCGACAGCTGGTGTGGACGACGCGAAGCGTACTGCCGCCCGAGTTCGACGAGATCAAGCAGCTCGTCGGCGCGAGCGATCCGTTCGCCTTGAGACCAGCCAGCTTCAAGAAGCGGTTCGGCGACAGCCTCCTGGACGGTGAGCCGCGGGTTGATGCTGTCCTGTGGATTCTGAAACACGACCCCGACATCGCGGAGCTGGTCGCTACTCCGCGTTTCGACACCGTCGACCGGTTCGCCGTCGAACAGAACCTCTCCGACGGTCGGCGTCTGCAACCCAGTTAATAGCTCCGCCAGTGTCGACTTCCCGCTGCCGCTTTCGCCGACGATGCCGAGGGTCTCTCCGCGATCGATCGCAAGATCGACGCTGTCGACTGCCGTGAATGCCTGTGGCTCACCGAGCCAGCGGTTGAACACTGACGCCGAGCATTCAAATTGTTTTGTAACATTTCGGGCCTCGAATAGCGGGTTTCCAGCGGTATCTTCGTCAGCAGCAAATTCTGATCGCTTCTGTATACTACCACCGTCGTAGCAGGTCTGTGGTTTGCTATTGCCTCTTTCGATGGCTTTCTTGCCAGCTTCGGCTGGGGGTGTCGGGTCTGATATCCGGACGGAATTGAGTTCACCACAAGAAACTATGTGATCGGGGCCGACCGAGACATCCGGTGGTTCAGACTCTCGACAGTCGGTCGTGGCATACTCACAGCGAGTGGCAAATGGACAGCCAGTATCAGGGATTTGATCAGGGGCCGAGCCGGGTATCGTCGACAGTGGATGGGAACTGTCGGCAGTGATCCGGCAGTCGACTAATCCCTTCGTGTAGGGGTGTTCCGGCGATTCGACTACGTTATCAATCGATCCACATTCCATCATCTGGCCGCCGTACATCACCGCAACACGATCACAGAACGTTGCGACCACGTCGATGTCGTGGCTAATGACGAGAATAGCGGTATTGGTGTTGGCGGCCAGCTTTCGGAGTCGCTCGATAATTCGAGCCTGAGTGGTCGTATCCAACGCTGTCGTCGGTTCATCGACGATAAGAAGTTCAGGGTCGGCCGCCAGGGCGATGGCGATCAGCACCCGCTGGCACATTCCACCCGAGAGTTCGTGCGGGTAGGCGTCAACTCGATCTTCGGGCTGTGCGATCCCCACCTGCTCCATCAGCTCGGCGGCCGCTGTGCGATGATCGGCCCACGCTGACCGGTCATAAAATGGCCGTAACTGGAGGAAATCAAGCAGCGACTGCTCGCTCTGCTGGTCGTGGAGCCGGAGGGACTCGGCGATCTGCTCGCCGACATCGAAAACAGGGTTGAGCGTCGTCGAGGGGTCTTGAAACACCATCGCCATCTCGCTGCCGCAATACTGTCGACGGTCGGCTGTCGAGATCGCGGTCAGTTCGGTTCCGTCGTAGCGGATGGTGCCGCCGGTGATCCGGCCGGGCGACTCTAATCCCATGATCGACCGAGCAGTGACGCTTTTTCCTGAGCCACTTTCCCCAACGAGCCCGATGATTTCACCCCGATCGACCGACAGCGAAGCTCCGTCGACGGCAGTGACTGTTCCATCAGGCGTCTCGAACGTGACCTGTAGATCCTGGATTTCGAGTAGTGATTCCATTTCAGACCTCCTCTATCCGCGTTTGTTGGCGTGGATCAAGCGTATCGCGCAGTCCATCGCCGAGCAGGTTGAAGCCGAGAACGGTGAGCATGATCGCCGCCCCCGGTGCATTGACGATCCACCATGCTTGCCGCATATATTCTCGTCCTCCGGCGAGCATTGTTCCCCATTCGGGAGTCGGTGGCTGGGCTCCCAAACCGATAAACGACAGCCCGGCGGTCGCTAACACGACGGTGCCGAGATTGAGCGTCGCAATCACAAGCACGGGGCTGATGACGTTCGGCAGCAGGTGTCGCCGAAAGAGCCGACGACGCGGCGTGCCAACCAACCGAGCGGCATCGACATATCGCCGTTCTTTGATCGAGAGCACGCTTCCACGGACGACTCGCGCGTACGTAGACCAGCCGACGACCGCCAAGGCGATTAGGAGGTTTTGGAGGCTCGGTCCGAGAATTCCTGCGACGACCAAGGCAAGGACGAGTCCAGGAAACGCCAGTTGGATGTCGACCAGCCGCATCAGTACCTCATCGACCCAACCACCGGCATACCCCGACACGAGCCCAACGGTAGTGCCGACGACGACACGGATTGTCGTCACTGTCAGCCCGATTCCGAGTGAGAACCGCGCGCCGTAGACAATTCGGGTCAGTAGATCCCGGCCGAATTGATCGGTGCCGAGGGGATGGGTGAGCGAGGGTGGTTGCAGACGATTGGGAAGATCCTGGGCGGCCGGATCATACGGCGTAACCACAGGGCCAACAACGGCGAGAAGCCCAAGGAAACAGACAATCAGTGCCCCAAGCAGCGTCAGCGGGTTGCGGCGAAGCATTCCCATAACGATCTCGATACGAGTTCGCAATCGACGCTGGATCGTTTCCAGCCGTGATGACTCAGCTGTTATCATACCTGGCTCCCCCCGAGCTGAATACGTGGGTCGAGATACTGGTAGGTGAGATCAACTAGCGCGTTCGTGAGAACGAACAACACCGCCATAAGCAACACTGCTCCCTGTACAACGGGGTAGTTCCGAGCAAAGACAGCATCGACCAGCAGCACGCCAAGACCAGGCCGCTGAAAGACGACCTCAACGACAACCGCACCGCTCAACAGGAACCCAAACTGGAGGCCAACAATCGTCACAACGGGAATCAGCGCGTTACGCAGGGCATGTTTGTAGACAACGATCCGCTCGCTGAGGCCTTTCGAGCGGGCTGTCTTGACGTAGGGTTCGTCGAGAACCTCCAGCAGTGACATCCGAACGAGGCGAGTGATGATAGCGGTCATCCCCGTTCCGAGCGCGACTGCAGGGAGTACGAGATGCGAGAATCCGTCATTGCCTGCAACCGGAAACAGGCTCAGCTGGAGCGAAAAGAGAATAATAAGGAGGTAGCCGAGCCAGAAGTTCGGCATCGAGACACCGATCAATGCGGCGAGTTGGCTAAGAGTATCAATCCACCCACCCTGATGAACGGCACTGAGAACGCCAGCTGGAACGGCGACGACGAGGGCGACGACCAGTGCTGCGGTGGAGAGTTGGAGTGTCGGCGGCAGGGCCTCAGCAAGTAGCTCTACGACAGGCCGCCCACTGATGTAGGAGTTACCGAGATCACCCTGGAGGACTCCTATCAGCCAGTCGACGTACTGAACGACCAACGGCTCGTCCAATCCGTGTTTCTCGCGGAAGGCCTCAACAACTGTCGGAGACGGTGTCTGACCGTACTGCTTCCGAAGAACCGTCCTCGCGGGGTCGCCCGGTGTCAGAAACGTCAGCCCGAACGTAAGCACGGAGACACCGCCGAGGACGACAAGCGAGGTCGCGGTTCGGTATAGTAGGTATGCGCGAGAGATCATCTTCCTCCGCCGATTAAGTAATTGGTGGGATATTGGCGGCTCGTAGCTGTCATGATTTGAATCAACTGACCCATATTATTAATAGCTTTGTCTTATTTAGTAACTCTTATTTATAAGCTATTTACTGTTAATAACACGATGGAACAGATCACAACACGTCGACCCCTGCTCAAAGCAGTTGCTGCGGGGAGTCTCGTGGGTATTGCAGGTTGTACCGGCAGCGCAGACGACGGTGCGTTTCGATTTAGCGTACCGTTTTTTCCACCCAGTCTTGACCCACTGCAGAACGACGGCGGCTGGCGGAACCGGGAGATCGGCGTACTCGAAAGCCTCTTTCAAATCAATCGCGAGGGCGGTGTCGAACCCCAGCTCGTCGCAGATTGGTCGCGATCCGAGGACGATCTGACATGGGAGTTTGATCTACGCGAAGAGATCGTCTTCCACAATGATAGCCAACTCAACGCTGAGGCAGTCGCCTTCTCATTGGATCGAGCCTTCTCCGAAACTGCCTCTCGAATGTCGGGGCTCCCGGTTGAGGGGGTCGAAGCAGTCGACGACCGAACAGTAGCGATTACGACCACCGAGCCAATGGCCTCGCTCCCAGCCCAGCTGACGCGACCAGCTGCCGGAATCATCCATCCCGACTCGCAGGCCGACGATGGCTCTATCGAGACACAAATCTCTACGGGACCATACCAACTCGAATCGTACGATCCCAGCGGCGAGATCGTACTGACGCGTCATGACGATTACTACGGGACGACCCCGGAGATCGAACGGGCGGTGTTCGAACAGGTTTCGGACGGCCAGACCCGGCTGCTCAAACTCCAGAACGACGAGCTACAGTTGGCAAAGAACCTGCCAAACTCCGCGGCCGCCGAGATCGAGGCCGACGACTCGGTTGATCTCCAGCTCACCGAAGACTCCTCCGAGCAGATCATCGTCTTCAATACTGACCGCGACCCGCTTGATGACGTTCGGGTCAGACGAGCAGTGCTGGCGAGTATCGACCGACAGGCCATCGTCGATTCCGTCCTCGAAGGAATCGGTTCGCCCGCCTACGCGCCGTGGGATCCCGAAACGGTTCAGTGGGCGAACGAAGATCTTGACCCCGACAGCTACGATCCAGACCAAGCGGCCGCACTGCTCGCAGAGGCTGGCTGGGAGCTCAACAATGACGGTGTTCGCTACCGGGATGGCGACCCACTAGAGCTGGTATTGTGGACCTACACTGAGCGTCCGAACCTCCCTGATATCGCTGAAGTCATGCAGTCACAACTGGGTGACACTGGTTTCGATATCGATGTGCGCGTGACCGAATGGGGAGCCCTTGACGACGCGAAATCACAGGGGGAGTACGATATGTTCATTGGACACTGGGGGATGTACAATTTCCCGGATCCCGATATCCTGACCAACTACTACGACCCCGATCAGAACATCATCGACAGCCCCTACGATAACCAGCGGGTCGTCGATCTCCTCAACGAGGGGCGAGCGACGTTCGACGACGACGAACGAAAAGAGATCTACGACAAGATCCAGGAGATCGTGATGCAGGATGTTCCGGTCGGCTTCCTCGCGCGACAGTCGTACGTGAACGGGACGAGAGCAGGCGTTGAAGGGTACAATCCACACCCACGGATTCCAGAGCTCGAACTCGAAGAAATCAGTCGATCCTAATCGGTCGACTGCGAGGAGCGATTCGGTAGCTCTGCGAGGAGATCAGTAACCGCTGACGCGAACCGGTCGACGCCCTCTTCTGTGCGGACGAGTCCGAGATATGGCTCGATTAGCTCCAGTTCGAGGAGTAGTATCGACTCCCCGCGTTCTACGTAATCGACACGAGCATACGGGAGTTGAGTCGGTCGACAGCCGATCTGCTCGCACGCCGTCTCAATCACCTTGTTAGTCTGCCTGCGGATTTTTTCGGTCGGTTCATAGGCGAGATCCGTCTCATCGAACGCACTGAAGTCGTTGATGGTCGGAATATCGTTCCAGGCGTGACTATACTCGCCACGCATGAAGACGGCAGACCGCTCACCGGCGTTGATTTCCGGAAGGTACTCTTGAACCAATAGATCTCGGCGCCGCAGAGAGCTCTGAAATCGATCGTCGTTGCCAGCTGCCTCCTCGCGCGAACACTGCCAGACGCCGGTCGAACTGGCCCCGATGGCCGGTTTGATAACGCCCCTCGACAGACCCTGTCGATCCATCACGGATTTAAGCGATATCTCGTCTTCGGCCGCAACGACGGCTGTCGATGGGATCGAGATGCCAGCCGCGGAGAGATCCAGCAGATACGACTTGTGCATGTTCCACTCGATTGCCACTATCGGATTGTACACTGCAATTTCGGCGGTCGACAGTTCGGCCAAAAGCGTGTGGAACTGCTCGGGGTCGGTATGGTACTCCCAGCAAGACCGAAACAGCACAGCGTCGTAACTCGCCCAGTCGACTGACCGATCTGTCCACAACAATGGGGTGGATTCGACGCCATGCTGTTCCATCTTCCGGCGAAGGGCTTGACCGTCGTCGGTGAGTTGCGGCACTGACTCGCCGGTAATGATTCCCAGGCGCAGCGAAACAGCTGTCTCCGAATCAATCATTTGAGATATTTTGTTAGGAACTATCGTGAAAAATACAATTATTCCAGACGCTTCACTCGTATTTCCTGAACCCCATATCGTGAGCCATCTCGCGGAACGCCTGTCGACTCAGCCAGATGTCGTACTTGCCAACTAACCCTTGTTCGCGGCCTGTCGCCCGACAGACGCTTGTCTGCCCGGTCGGCTCGCCGTCGACTTCCTCGCTGTCGGTGTTGTCGGTCATCGTTGTGCCTTTTTTCTGAGTTCGGGGGCGACCGAGCGGTCGTCGGCCAGTTCTTCGAGCAGGTCGGTGGCTCCACACGAGATCAGGCCATCGACGGCCTGTCGACGGAGTCCACCCGGCAGGCCACTGGTGCGAACCAGCACCGCCAGATCGGTCGTTCGGTTGGATTCGGTCAGCGTCTCGATTGCCGCCACGCGCTTGGGTCGTGGAACGTTGTGTGTCACGGCACGCTGAAACGGGTTCCTCATCGCATCTCCTCCAGTCGCTCACAGCTGTCTGCGGTCGCCGACAGCCACGCCGTCAGTTTTGAATCCTCCGGCGCTGTCGAGTACACCGTTATCAGATCGTCGGCGTCGTCGCGTGGCTCGATAATTGTGAGACATTGCCTCGTCGGTGTTCCATCGTCGGTCGCGTG
>Ga0209965_1000239_pt1 | contig 19664 bp, 17 predicted proteins | sample SalPon2_B_H2O_MG_FD_185707 | JGI IMG/M metagenome (GOLD analysis project Ga0209965, IMG submission 185707) | Salt pond water microbial communities from South San Francisco under conditions of wetland restoration - Salt Pond MetaG R2_B_H2O_MG... | ecosystem: Environmental > Aquatic > Non-marine...
CTCGCTGCGGTCGGCGCCGGTGACCCGCTCGTTGCGGTCGAAGTGCCGCCTGTTGCGGTCGGGACGCTGCTCGCCTCGAACGAGATGTTCGTCGCCACGACCGAGGTGCCGATCGCCACCGGCGTCGTCGATGGCCTCGACACCGCCACGCTTCGGCGGATCGCCGTCACGGTCGCCGTCGCGGCTGCCGTGCTCGCGACCCGCCTCGTCGTCGGCCGGGTGAAGCGCCGCGCCGACGCGCTCTCGACGACGCACCGGCTGCTGCTCTCGACGTCGGTGGCGGCCACTACCGCGGCCGGCATACTCGCACTCCTCGTGGTGTGGGAACGAAGCGGCGCGATCGTAGACGCCGTCCAGTCGGCGGCGATCGCAGACCAGCTGTCGAACGTCGTGCTCGCGGTGATCCTGCTCGCGAGCGCGTACGCCCTCACGGACTTCCTCGGCGGGGTGATCCGCGAGGTCGCCGCCGAGAGCACGGCGATCTCCGACCACCAGGAGGAGGTGCTTCGGCGGATGCTCCAGCTCTCTGTGTACACGGCGGTCGGACTGGTGACCGTCGGGCTCTTCACCGACAACGTCGGCGGCCTCCTCGTCGGGGCCGGATTCTTGGGGATCGTCGTCGGGATGGCGGCCCGCCAGACGCTCGGCGCGGTCCTCGCCGGCTTCGTGCTGATGTTCTCGCGTCCGTTCGAGGTCGGTGACTGGGTGTCGGTGGCCGAGTACGAGGGCACCGTGACGGAGATATCGATCCTCAGCACGCGACTGCGGTCGTTCGACGGCGAGACGGTAACGATCCCGAACGACGAGGTGCGGTCCGGCGCGATCGTCGACCGGTCGCGGCGCGACCGACTCCGGATCGAACTCGAGGTCGGCGTCGACTACGCGGCCGACCTCGAGCGGGCAACCGCGGTCGTCGAAGACGCCGTCGTCGACGTCGACGGGGTCACCCGGATGCCACAGCCGAACGCCGTGACGAAGCAGTTTGCCGACTCGGCGGTGGTGCTCGGTGTCCGCTACTGGATCTCGAATCCGAGCATGCGAAAGCGATGGCGGACACAGACCGACGCGATGCACTCGATCAAAGCCGCCCTCGAAGCGGCAGGGATAACCATCCCGTTCCCACAACAGACGCTGTCGCGCCGGACCGATGCCGTCGACGCCGCCCTCGACGCCCGGGTCGGCGGCGAGGCCACGGACGCCGTACAGACCGACGCGAACACGGAGACCGACCCCACTCAGGCGGACGCACCGACCGATGCAAGCGCGTCCGCCGACACGGAAACGTCGGCGACCAACACTGGGGAGCCCGACACGTGACCCGGCTCGATCGCGACCAACCGGTGGTGTACCGCCCCGCAGAAGACTCGGGGCTCCTCGCCGAGGCGGCGGTCGCGGGAGCCCACGGCCGCGTCCTCGAAGTCGGCACTGGGTCCGGGTGGGTCGCAGAACAGATCGCGACCGAGCGCGGTCTCCACGTCGTCGGCAGCGATCGGAACCCACACGCGGCTCGCGAGGCGCGCGACCGTGGCGTCGAGGCGGTCGTCGCCGACCTCCTCGAGCCGTTTCGTGCCGACGCCTTCGACACCGTGTGTTTCAACCCGCCGTACCTCCCGACGGATCCGGACAACGAGTGGGACGACTGGATGGAACAGGCGCTCTCCGGCGGCGAATCCGGCCGGGCGGTCATCGAGCCGTTCTTGACTGACGTCGGCCGGGTGCTCGCGCCCGGCGGCGTCGTCTTCCTCCTCGTCTCGTCGCTCACGGAATACGACGCAGTGCTCGAGCTGGTCACGGCCGCGGGCTTCTCACACACCGTCGCGCGTGAGGCGTCGTTCCCGTTCGAGACCCTCACCGTGTTGCGACTCGAGATGGCAGATAATTCGGACGCATAAATACGGTTCGCAAATATTATACAGCGGTATACCGAATCCTCGGTGATGACCGAACGAGTCGCGGCTACGCCGGGAATCTATCCGCTCCCGGACTGGGCGAAAGAGACGTTGTCGGAGCTCAAAGGCCACCAGAAGGGTGATCTCTTGGGCGGCGACGAGGGCGGGGCGATACCCGAGACGTACGAGGAGGTACGCACCGAACACGTCGACGACCAACTCGAGGCGGGCCTCGACCTGATAGTCGAGGGACAAAGCCGGTGGGACGACATGCTCGCGCACCCGCTCACGCTCCACGACGCCGTCGAGACCGGCGGGATCGTCCGCTACTACGACAACAACAACTTCTACCGCGACCCGCGGGTCACCGGAGCGCTCGACGCTTCCGGCGACGTCGCGGCCGAACTCGAGGCGGCAGCCGCCGTCGCACCCGACGAACCGCTCGCGGCGACGCTGCCCGGTCCCTACTCGCTCGCCGACCTCGCGAGCGACGAGCACTACGGCGACGAAGCGGCGTTCCAAGCCGCTATTGCCGAGTACCTGGCCGGTGAGGTCGCCGGGTTCCCCGACCACGAGACGTTGTTCCTCCTCGAGCCGTCGCTCGTCGAGAACCCGCCGGCCGACGGCACCGAGTCGCGCGCGACCGACGCGATCCGGACCGTCGCCGACGCCACCGACGCCGACGTGGTCGTCCACACCTACTGGGGCGCACTCGGTGAGAAGCTCTACGCCCACCTCGTCGACGAGGCGGGCGCGGACGCGTTGGGGCTCGACCTCGTCGCCGGCGACCGCGGCGACACGGTGTACAACGTCCAGGAGTACGGCGCGACCGACTCCATCGCCTTAGGGCTCGTCGACGGCCAGAACACGCTCGTCGAGGAGCCAGAGACGATAGCCGAGCGGGTCGAGTGGTTCGAGTCGAAGGCGCCGGCCCAGTCGTACGAGACGACGTACCTGCTTCCGAACACCGAGCTGTTCTACCTCCCAGAGAACAAGTACCGCGCGAAGCTCGCAGCGCTCGCGGCCGCCACGGAGGTGGTGGCGTAATGGTCCGCACTCCAGATGCCAACCGCGCGCAGTTCCGTCCCGCAGACCACCCGAACGAGACGTTCCTCCTGACGACCGTCGTCGGATCGTACCCCAAACCGAAGTGGCTGAACCGCGTCGACGAGCTGGTCGAAGACCCCGACTCGAAGTTCGACGCGACGAACCTCACGGAGGCACACGACGACGCCTGCCGGCTCATCACCCACGAACACGAGCGCGCCGGGCTCGACACGGTCGTCGACGGCGAGATGCGTCGCACCGAGATGGTGGAGTTCTTTGCCGACCGCATCGACGGCTACGAGTTCAACGGACCGGTGAAGGTGTGGGGTCACAACTACTTCGACAAGCCGAGCGTCGTCGAGGAGGTCACCTACGACGAGCCGTGGCTCGTCGACGAGTTCGACTTTACCTCGAACGTCGCCGAACGGCCGGTGAAGGTCCCGATCACGGGGCCGTACACGCTCGGCTTCTGGGCGTTCAACGAGGCGTACCCGTCGACCGAAGAGCTCGTCTACGACCTCGCGGATCTCGTGAACGAGGAGGTCGAACAGCTCGTCGATGCCGGCGCACGGTACATCCAGATCGACGAGCCCGCGCTGGCGACGACGCCCGAAGACCACGCCATCGTCGGTGAGGCGCTCGACCGGATCGTCTCTGGCATCCCCGAGGAGGTCCGAATCGGACTGCACGTCTGTTACGGCGATTACTCGCGGATCTACCCCGAAATCAACGACTACCCGATCGACGAGTTCGACGTCGAGCTGTGTAACGGCGACTACGAGCAGATCCCGACGTTCACCGACCCGACGTTCGAACCCGACCTCGCGTTGGGCGTCGTCGACGCCCACACAGCCGAGGTCGAACCCGTAGCGGAGATCAAAGCAAACATCAGAGAAGGGCTGCGTGTCGTGCCGCCGGAGAAGCTCACGATCTCACCCGACTGCGGGCTGAAGCTGCTCCCACGAGAGGTTGCGTACGGAAAGACCGAGAACATGGTCACGGCCGCCCGCGAGGTCGAAGCCGAGATCGACGCGGGCGAGATCGACCTCGACGCGCCGGCGACGAGCGACTGACCGCGGCCTCGGCGTGGTGGTCGATCTTCGGTCGCCGGCCGTTCGGCTGCACGCCCGACGCGGGGGCGAGCAGTCGCCGTTAAGTACACGCCGACCCGACGGCTCGGCATGGACATCGGTGTCACCGTCGGCGACGACCTCGACCGGCTGGCGGCGTCGCCGGCGGCGTTCGACTTCGTCGAACTCGGCGTCGGCGCGGGGAGCCTTCCACCGGCAGAGGTCGAGCCCGCCCGGCTCGAACGCGGGCTCGCAGACCGCGACCTCGTCGTCCACCTCCCGTACAGCCAGCTCCTCACGAGCTACGCGCCCGAGGTCAACGACGCCATCGTGGCCTACCAGCGCCGACTCCTCGAGTCGGTGGGTGCTCTCGGCGCGACGAAGGCCGTCCTCCACGCTACCTCTGCTGACCGCGACGACGTGGCGTTCCGCGAGACGGCCGTCGAGCAGGTTCGGCGTATCGTGGCGGCGGGCCGTGAGGCGGGCGTCGAGGTGGTCGTCGAGAACGTCGGCCATCAACACCGTGGCATCCAGCTGTCGATTCTTGGCGACATCGCAGACGAGACCGGCGCGTCGGTGTGTTTCGACGTGGGCCACGCCTACATGGAAGGCGGCAACGACGCGATCCGACGGTTCCTCCGCCGCCACGGCGACCTGGTCTCACACCTGCACTGTCACGACGTCCGCCGGCGCGGTGACACGCACATGCCCGTGGGGGCCGGCGAGGTCGACTACGACATCGTGAGCGACGGTCTCGACGACTTCGACGGAACGGTCGCCCTCGAAGTGTTCTCGGACGACGATGGACTCCTCTGTGACTCGGCGGCACGCGTCGCCGACCACCTCGGTGCCGAGTGGTGAGCCACCCGCCGTGACGACCGCACGTGTCCGGGCCACTCAGGCGCCTCTCGACGATCCGTCGTCGCCCGCGCCGTCGGCGTTCTCACGCCCGACGCCGTCGTGAGACTCGTCGGTCTCCTCCTCGTCGTGCTGGTTGGCGGTCTCCCCGCCGTGGTGGCCGTCGCCTCCCTCGTCTTGCGGATCGTCGCCTCCCTCGTCGCCCACCTGTCGTTTGATCGATTCCAGCTCTGATTCGACGTCGACCGCCGGTCGGGCTGTCCCGTCGGGCGACTCGTCGTTCGCCGCGCCCTCGGTCTCGTGGGCGCGGTCTTCGGACTCCCGGTCGTTCGCGTCTTCACCCGGCCCGGTGACGTCGATGTGGACCGTGTCGGGCGTCTCGGCGGACGTGCGATCCGACGTCGACTCGCGACGGTCCGTCTTCGACTTCGGCGACTCGGGTCTTCGGTTCGCGTCCGCGTCGGTCTCGGCTCCCTCGATGGCGGTCTCTATCTCCGCGGAGAGGTCGCGCGCCTCTTCGAGGATCGTCCGTGAGACCGTCTCTTCGGGGAGGTTGGCCTCCTCGAGGGCGCGCTGCAGCTCCGAGAGCGACCGCGCGAGGCCGGTTCTCGCCCCGTCTCTGACGGCATCGAGCGACGCGCCGGAGGTGTCGGCGTCACGGGCCCGTCGTCGCTCGTCGTCGAGGCGTCCTTCGGGGTCGACGAGCCGTAGGGCGCCCCGAACCAGCTCGAGTGACGTGATCGTCGTCTCGAGGAGCGCGATCACGGTCGGGATGGTGTACTGCTCGGTGAACCGCAGCAGCTCGGTGAGCCGTGGGGGACGCGGCGGTGCCCGACGATCGCTCTCTCGAAGGTCCTCGCGGAGGTCGTCGAGGATCGTCGCGAGCTCGTCGAGCCGCGCCGCGATGTCTTCGTCTCGTGGATCGTCGCGCTGGCTCATAGGCAAGCGTTGGTCGTGACGGCGTAAAAACCCGTCAGGGGATCACTCGAACCGGCCGCGCCGATACTGCACCGGCCACTCGACGTCGACACCGAGCTCGTGGGCAGCCTCGAGCGGCCAGTAGGGATTTCGAAGCAGCTCGCGGCCGAGCGCGACGAGATCGGCGCGACCGTTCCGTACCAACGCGTCTGCGTGGGCCGGTTCGGTCACCTTCCCGACGGCTGCGACTGGGACGTCGGTGGCCTCGCGGATCGTCTCAGCGTACGGTACCTGGTACCCCGGACCGGCGTTCGGGAGCTGCTGGTCGGGATGGATGCCACCCCCGGAGACGTCGATCAGGTCTGCGCCGGCGTCGGCGAGCAGCGGTGCGAGTCGCACGGCGTCGTCGACGTCCCACGATTCGCGGTCGGGGAGCCAGTCCGTCGCAGAGATGCGCACGAACACCGGCTTGTCGTCGGGCCACACCGCTCGTACGGCGTCAACGACCGCACACACGATTCGCGTCCGGTTCTCGAAGCTCCCGCCGTAGTCGTCGTCGCGGTCGTTCGTGACCGGTGAGAGGAACTGGTGGAGCAGGTAGCCGTGTGCGGCGTGTACCTCTGCGATCTCGAAGCCCGCTTCGAGCGAGCGCGCCGCGGCGTCGGCGAACGCCTCGATCACGGCGTCGACGTCGTCTGCGTCCATCCGGCTGGTTGCGGCCGTCTCCTCGCCCGGGTACGGTTCGTCGGTGGCCGAGATGGTCTCCCAACCGTCCTCGTGGTCCGCCGGGAGTGCGTGCCTGCCTGCGGACGGCGGCGCGTGTGACCCCTTGCGGCCGGCGTGTGCCAGCTGGATGGCCGGAACGGCACCCTGTGACTCGACGAACGAGACGATCGGTTCGAGGGCAGCGGCGTGTTCGTCCGACCAGATGCCGAGACAGTCGGGCGTGATCCGGCCGCGCGGCTCGACGGCGGTCGCTTCTGTCATCACGAGTCCGGCCCCGCCGACCGCGCGCGTGCCAAGGTGGACGCGGTGCCAGTCGGTTGCGACCCCCGCTTCGGCCGAATACTGACACATCGGTGAGAGCGCGATCCGATTCGGTATCGTCGTCTCTCGGAGCCTGAGCGGATCGAAAAGCGAGTCGGTCATCGACGAGAGGTCGGTGTCGGCGGGCTAATGCCCTCCGGTCTCCGGCACGGATCGCCGGCTGTCGACCGCGCTCGGCTCATTTTTAGGCCCACCGAAACCTATAACCCTCACCGACACCGACCCGGTCGGTATGGAACGCGGGAACCCGGTCGAAGATGCGTCCAGTGAGTCCATTGAAGACGCGTTCGGCGAGTCCGTCGAAGACGCGTCCGGTGATTCAACAGAAGATGTGTCTCATGAGTCAACAAAGGATCGTCCGACCGTGGCGGTGAGCTGTACGTCTCCCGATCGGACGGTGTTCACCGAAGACGGAAACACCGACGCGTGGATCGCGACGGACCTCACCGTCGAGCTAGATCGGTAGGGTTGGATCGACGGTTTGTGCCCCGACGCCGGTGCGACGGTCACGGCGTGACGAGCACGACCGCGCGACAGCTGGACACCACTCGCGCCACACCCTTCCGGGCCGACTCCGTACGTATGTGGTTGTGTGATCGACACGACGCTGTGGCACCCGGACACCAGTTACTGCCACGCCCTCCCGGGCCGATTCGCTCGCACACGACGGTGGAACGTATGTGAATACGACTGCACGACCTCCGGGCACCACGTGCAGTCACACCCTCCCGGGCCGATTCGCTCGGTCGCTTCGCTCTCTCGCTCATCCCTCGCACGCGCTCGCGAGCCCACCTTCGGCGCGCTCACGAGGCGCGCGCCACCGCAGAAGGTGTGTGGTTGCTCCGCTCCGTGGGGTCATCGGCCAGCGCTCACGACCGCGTCGGTCCGCCGCGCCCGGTGGTCGGCGATCAACGAGCTAGAGCTGTTTCTGGTCAGGTAAAAAAGCGTAGAATGCTGGCCGCCGGGTCGACCGATTACTCGAGCGAGCCCTGGGTGACGAGCGTGTCGTCTTCGAGGTAGTGCTCGATGTGGTGGCCGTGTTCTTCGACGTCCTCGAGGACCTCACGGAACACCTCTTCGGTGCCGTAATCACCGAGACTCCGCGCCAGCTGGACGTGCTCACGAAGCATCTCGGTTACCTCGCCGAACAGCTCGAGGTCGTTCTCGAGTGACGGCCGGATGTCGTACGCGTCGGCGTCCTCGGGGGTCACCGGCGCGTGCTCCTCGTAGTTCGCACCCCCCGAGAGCGGGACCCCACCGATCGCCTGTGCCCGCTCGGCGAGTTCGTCGGCGTTCTCCTCGAGGTCCTCTGCGACCTCCCCGAGGTACTCGTGTACACCGAGGAACTCGGCGCCCTCGACGAGCCAGTGGTGTTTTTTGATCTGATGGTACAACACGTAGGTGGCCGCGAGGTCGGTGTTCAGCGCGTCGACCAACTGCTCGGCCTTCTCTTCGGGAATCCGGAGCGCCTCGCTCTCGTTGACCTCACCGTACGGCTGACGGGCCTGCTTTTGCGTGCTCATCACATCTGTATAAACGAGCGCCACCCACTTAGGTGTTTCCACTATGTGAACTCATATTTCTACAACTGAAAATTTTGTTTTCAATACTCGCGATTCGGTGTCGTCGTCACTCCCATCGTGGCCGACGGATTCGCGCGCGACGGGAAGGGAAACGGCTTAATGCGCGACGCGCGCACCGTACGGGTATATGAGCAACGGCGACGACGAGCCGGCCGACGATGCGGTTGCCGACGACGATGCGGCAACCGACGCGCCCGACGCGACGGCTCCGGCGCTCCCCGACGAGGCGACCGAGGAATCGCTGACCGACTACCTCGCCGAGATCGAGGCGGTCCTCGAGGACGCCGAGACGGAACCCGCTCTCGACGACGTCGACGCGCTTCTCGACGATGCAGCCGACGCGGTCGCGGACGCCGACCTCCCAGAACCCGACGAAGACGACGAGGACGCCGACGATCCCCGCGACGAGCTCGAAACGGCGATCGAGTCGATCCGAACCGACGTAGAGGCGGTTCGCGGCCCCTACGCTGCCGACGTCGTCGCCTCGGTCGACACCGCGGTCGAAACACTCGACGACACCGAGTGGACCACGGCCGGTCGCGCCGACGCGGCGGCGGCAGTCGAGACGTTCCTCGCCGACGCGACGACGGCACTCGACACCGACCTCGTCGATACCACCGCGCCAGCCGACGCGGTGGTTACCGTCGACGCGGCGGACGCAGACCCCGCCGAGGCGATCGCCGCACTGACCGCAGCCCTCGACGCGGCCGCCGAGGCGGTCGCAGACGCCGGGCTCGACCCGGACGACGACGCGGCGACCATCGCGGCGCTCGTCGACGCGGCAGCCGACCTCGAGACGGCGCTCGACGACGCCGAAGAGTGGGACGACCTCGAGACACACGAGCAACTCCGCGCGCAGGGCTACTACGACGTGCTCGGCCACTACAAGGACTTCCCGGTCGAGTGGGCCGCACTGAAAGAACACGAGACCCGCGGCAACGTCGACATGATCCTCCTCGCGCTCGACGCCCTCGGCTCGGAGTTCATGGAGGATCACTGTCTCGAATCGCTCGAACGAATGGGCAAACGTGGTAAGACGCCCGCGTCGGTAGAAGAGCTGCTTGGACGAGCCGGAAAGCGCGACGAGACGGCGATCCGCATCCTCGGCAAGATGGCGGCCACGGAGGCCGTCGACACGCTGGTCGAGTACGTCGACGAGGACTCGAACCCGCAGCTCCAGAAGGCGACGTTCAGGGCGCTCGGTGAGATCGGTTCGACCGACGCCGTCGCCCCGCTCGCGGCCAAGCTCACGATGGACGACGACTACGTCCGCCCGTACGCGGCCCGTGCGCTCGGGATGATCGGCGACACCCGTGCCGTCGATCCGCTCGCCGAGGCGCTCGCGACGGACCCCGACGACGACGTTCGTGCCGCCGCCGGCTGGGCCCTCCGCCAGATCGGGACCCGCGACGCCCTTGAGGCGGCGGCCGAGTACGTCGACGAGCACTCTTTCGTCGTCCAGACCGAGGCCGAGAAGGCACAGGCGACGCTCGATGCGACGGCACAGACGGCCTGAGAGCCGACGCCTCGATCCGACCTGAACGGTTTGTTCTCCGTCGCGGTTCGATCTCTGCCCACACGCGGATCCCGCCCCGAGCGTTTATACGTGAAACCGCGGCCACCACCCGTGTGCCGCACCTGGCTCGACTCCGTCTCGCGCTCACCACGCTCCTCGGCGCCGGCCTCGTGCTCGCGACGGCCGTGCCGGCCGTCGGCGCTACCGCGATAGCCGACCCGACGGTCCCCGAGCGAGCGGCCGACGAACTCACCGACGCGTCCGACGACGGCGACGATCCGCGCATCCTCGAGCTGTATCCGAACCCGGTCACACACGAGGACCGGGGCGAGTATCTTATCGTCCGGCTTCCCGCGCCGGGCAACTGGTCGCTTACGGACGGCTACTTCACGACGGCGATACCGCCGGCCGTCAGCGGGGTTGTCGCCATCTCCATGCACCCCGCCGACACGAGGCCTCACCTCGCCGACCGAACCGTTCCGGTAATTCGACCCGAGTCGTACTTCCCGCTCGCTACGACGGACGAGCGGATCGCGCTCCAGCGTGACGGCGTTGCCGTAGACGTCGTCGCGTACGACCGTGCTCGCGAGGGGTACCGATGGCGTGCCGCGTGGGACGAGTGGCGGCCAGACGGCTACGAGCCCCGTGACTCAGCGCACACGGCCAACGCGACCGTGAGGCCATTCGTACTCCCGGATTCGCCGCACGTCCCGGTCGAGGTGCTTGCGACCGCGTCGGACCGTCTCTACCTTGCCGGGTACACCGTCGAGTCCGAACGCGTCGCCGACCACCTCGTCGAGGCGGCGGCCCGTGGGGTCGACGTGCGCGTTCTCGTAGAGGGGACGCCTGTTGGTGGGTTTCCCGCGCGCGGCGCCCGCGTCGCAGACCGACTTGTCGCCGCCGGAATATCCGTCCGCGTGTTCGACGGTACTCCGAGACGGTTCCGCTTTCACCACGCGAAGTACGCCGTCGTCGACGACGACGCAGTCGTGCTCACAGAGAACTGGAAACGGTCGGGCACCGGCGGGAACTCGAGCCGCGGCTGGGGCGTGGTAGTCGACGACCGACGCGTCGCCGACGACCTCGCTTCACTGTTCGAGAACGATGCCGGAGGCGCTGACACCAGGCCGTGGACGTCCTTTCGGCCGACGGTGTCGGTCCACGGTCCTGCACACCCGTCACTACCCACCCAAGGTGGCATCCTCGTCTCCGGCCAGCCGTATCCGGCACGATTCTCGCCGCCTCCCGCGACCGCCGCAGACGTCGAGCTCCTCACCGCCCCCGACAATGCCGGCGACCGCATCGTCGCGCGGATCGACGCGGCCGACGAGCGCGTCCTCGCCGTGGTCCCCCGCACCGGTGGGCCAAACGGCCGTATCGTACGGGCGCTTCGTAGAGCGGCCGGCCGTGGGGTCAACGTCCACCTGCTCCTCTCGAACGCCTGGTACGACCGCGATCGAAACCGAGCGCTCCTCGAGACGCTGTCTGACGAGCCAATCGTGGTCGCCATCGCGGAGCCACGGGGCCGGTACGAGAAGGTCCACGCGAAAGGCCTCGTGATCGACGACACCGTGATCGTCGGGAGCCTCAACTGGAACGAGGGCGCTACCACGCGAAACCGTGAGGTGCTTCTCGCGGTCGAAAACACGGCGGTCGCCGACTTCTACGCCCGGACGTACGCGGCAGACTGGCGCGGCGGCGGCGTCCACCTTCCGATCGGGATGCTCGTCGGGTTCTCGGCTACTCTCGGGGTCGCCGCCGTCGTCACGCGCCGGGAGGTCGCGTTCGCGTGAGCGACCAGCACCGACCACGCCGACGGTCGAGGCCTCGCCGACCGCTCACTTCTCGGGGACCGCCGCCGCCGAGAGCGCCTCGTCGATCTCCGCGGTCGCCATCTTCTCGATGAGCGCGTCGACGACGGCCTCTCGTCGTCCCTTCACGAACTTGATCGAGCCGACGACGAGGTGGCCGCCGCCGGAGACGCCCGCCTCGGGCAGCTCCTCGTCGAGCTCCGTCACCATCGTCGGAATGTCGAGCCTGACGCCGTCCGAGCGGAGCACCGCGAAGTCCGGGCCGTACCCGATAGTGATGACCGGGTCTCCGGTCGCTTCGACCTTCGCGTCGTGAAGCTCGCCCGTCGTCTTCCCGGGCGCAGGGTAGGTGAACCGGTGTGCGTACTCGTCGACGTCGATCCGGTAGAGATGTACACCGGAGGCGAGCCGCTCGTGTTCGACGTGTTCGTCGACCGCCTCGAGCTGCCGTTCGACGTCACGCTCGGATCGCTCGGCGAGAAACGCGACGAGCTCCTCGTGGCGCGCGTCGTCGTCACAGCCGACGTTGAGCGCGTCGTTGACGAGCGTCTTCCCCTCTGCGTACCGGAGCCAGTGGGCAGCGTAGTCGAGCGCCTCACCGACGTCGAGGAGGTCCTCGCGGTCGTAACCGGCGTCTGCGGCCAGCTCCTCGTACGCACTCATCGCCTCGGCTCTCGACCGGTCGGAGAGACCGGCGACGGCCGGGACGTGTCTGAGTTCGTCGGTGATCGAGGGGTCGACGAGCCGCGCGAGTTCGACGCACATCATCCCCGTCGTGATGCGGTAGTCCTCGCCGTGGAGGTAGGGGTTGACGTGGGCGTCGAGCAGCGGCGCGACCGCATCCGGGTCAGGGTGGTGGTGGTCGACCACCGCGATCGGAATGTCGTAGTGTGCGAGATTCTGGTACGCCGGCACGTCCTCTTCGGTCGAGCCGTTGTCGAGCATGAGCAGCAGCGGCAGCTTTCGTCCGTGTCGTGAGCGCCCCTCGAGCGCGTAGGTGAGGTCGCGCGTGACGTCTTCCATCTCGTAGTACGGCGCCTTGCTCGGGAGGCGTTTGAAGAGGTGTCTGGCGGCGTCAGGATCCTCGTGAACGTCGCGGACGAACCGCTCGAGCGCCAGCTGGAGAGGGATCGCGGCGCACATCCCATCCCCATCCGCGTGGTGTCGCACGCGGATCGGCCGCCCGGCGAGCACCGCTCGGCGGAGCCGCTCGGCGAGCGCGCGGAGGTCGTCGTGAATCGACTCGAAGGCCTCCCACTCGACGAGCGGATCGACGGCCTTGGGCGCCGCCGTGTCGTCGAGTGCGGACTCGAACCGCTCGCGAGCCGTGTCGGCGCGGTCGCCCTCGAGTGCGGTCAACGACTCGACCTCGAGTTGAAGTCCCCCATCGCGGGTCTCGACGGTTCCGGTGACGTGGACCATGTCTCCGACCGATATCGAGGGATACGCTCGCACGCCGGCCTCCTCGAAGGCGGCACACGAGACGATACCGGAGGCGTCGGCCACGCCGAAGACGGTCGGGCCACCCGTCTGTTTCGCCTGGACGACTGCTCCTTCGACGGTCACCTGATCGCCGACGACGAGCCCCCGTACCCGAGAGATGGTGGGTTCGTGCGCCACGGTCTCTGTGCGATACTCATCTAGATGTGCCTCGTCGAACGCGACGTCACCGTTCTCGCGCACGTCGGTCAGCCGGACGATCAGTCGGTCGCCCACGGTGTACTGCCCGTCGAGGTTCGACTCGTGGACCAGTCCCGAGACCCCGTCGGAGACGTCGACGAAGACGCCGTACTCGACGACTCCGTTGACGACGGCGTGATAGCGTGCTTCGGTCTCGACGTCTTCGAGCGTGCAGTCTGGGGCGAGGTCGTAGACGACCGGCCGGTCGTCTGTCGTCCCCTCCACGCCTGTCGTGTCGGGTTCGGGACTCGAATCGTCCCGCGTGCCGGAATCCCCGGCAATGTTGTCGCTCATACACGACGTTCGACAGCGCTCGGTGTTAACCTTGTTATCTCCGTCGCACTCGCGCCGGGACCTCGATCACGTGGACGCCCCGTTACGGTCGGCGACCCCGCCGTCAGACAGCCGATGCCCCGACGTCGCTTCGGGGGTCGACGGTCCGGAACCCATATGAGTCGACGGCGAGTTTCGTCTCACATGCGACTCTTCCGGTCGGACGAACTCCTCGGGATCGCCCGGGAGACGATGGAGTTCGTCCTCGAGGCCGCCGCAGAATCCCATCCGGACGAGTACATGGGGTTCCTCCGTGCCGACGACGCCGAGACGGTTGGACTCGACCGGACGGGACAGGTGATCACGGACGTGCTCGTCATCCCTGGCACGGAGTCAACCCCGCGAAGCGCGTCCGTTCGGACGCACATGAAGCCGAACGATCTTCGTGCCGTCGGCTCCGTCCACTCGCACCCGAACGGGGTGCTTCGGCCGAGCGACGCCGACCTCGCGACGTTCGGACAGGGATCGGTCCACATCATCCTCGGTGCCCCGTACGGCTGGGGCGACTGGAAGGCGTTCGACGCCGAGGGGACTCAGCGACCGCTCGAGGTGCTCGACGTCGAGATGGCCGACGAGCACTTCTTCGATTTTACACAGGCCGACATCGACCGCGAGCTCGACGACCAAACCGACCGGGGCGGCTTCCTCTCGTGGCTCCGATGACGCGGGTCGTCGCGCAGGGTACGTTCGACCTGCTTCACCCCGGGCACGTCCACTACCTCGAAGACGCGGCCACGTACGGCGACGAGCTCCACGTCATCGTCGCCCGACGCGAGAACGTCACACACAAGCCGAGTCCCATCCTCGCCGACCGCCAGCGCCGCGACATGGTCGCGGCGCTCGCCGCCGTGGACCAGGCTCACCTCGGCCACTCCGACGACATCTTCGTGCCCATCGAGGCGATCGACCCGGACGTTATCGTGCTCGGCTTCGACCAACACCACGACGAGTCGGCTATCGCCGCCGCCCTCGAAACGAGAGGCCTCGAGTGTCGCGTCGAGCGCGCCTCCGCTCGGCCCCCCCGCCACGACGACGAGCTCTTTTCTACCGGCGACATCATCGACCGCATACTCGAGCGCCGCGGGTGAGCCTTCTTCTAACCCGCCCGTGTTGCCGTCGGCCGATCTCGATTCTGTGAAGCGCGGGAAATATATGATCGCACACCCAACCGATGCGTAGTGACGATCTCCGACCGCTTCCCCGTGCTCCTCGGTGCGACGGCCATCGGCGTCTACCTCCTCGTCGTCGTGGGCGCGACGACGTCGCTGACGGACGCCGCGGCGGCCTGTCGTGGCTGGCCCGCCTGTGGCGGCGGGACGGCGCTTCCGACCGTCGCGAGCGGCTGGATCGCGCTCGGCCATCGGGCGTTGGCGGCCGTCGTCGGCGTCGCGGTTCTCGCTGCCACGGTGCTCGCGTGGCGCCAACGCGCGGACCAACGTGTTCGTGGGTCGATCCTCTTTGCGCTGCTGCTCTTTCCGGCACAAGCTGGACTCGGAGCGCTCGTCGCGCTCGGGAGGGAGTCGCTGTCGGTATCGGGAGTGACGGTCTCTGTCGGACTTGTTCACCTCGCCCTCGGACTCGCTATCTTCGGGAGCGTCCTCGCCGCGCTCGCGTGGTGGCTCGAGGCCGAGACCGGAGACCCGTCCGATGTACCCTCGACGTTCGAGCCCGGACAGTCCGACCTCCCACCGGCGACGGCGGCCCCGGAGCCGTCGATCCCCGAGGCAACTATCCCGCGGCTTCGGGCGACCGCAGCCGCGTACTTCCGACTGATGAAGCCTCGGCTGATGTGGCTGCTCTGTCTCGTCGCCGCCGCGGGCATGGCGCTCGCCGGCGGGACCGGATTCACTCCGCGTACCGTCGCCGCGACCCTCGCCGGCGGCGCACTCTCTATCGGTGCCTCCGGCACGTTCAATCACGTGCTCGAGCGCGACGTGGACAAACGGATGCAGCGGACGAGCGACCGCCCGCTGGCGACCGACCTCGTTCCGGTTCCCCGCGCGCTCGCGTTCGGCGGTCTCCTGACGGTCGTCTCGCTCGGGCTGTTCTGGAGCGTGAACCCGCTCACGGCCGTGCTCGGCCTGGTGGCGATCCTGTTCTACAGCGTCGTGTACACGCTGATATTGAAGCCGAACACGGTCCAAAACACCGTCCTCGGTGGGGCTGCCGGCGCGCTCCCCGCGATGATCGGCTGGGCGGCGGTCACCGGCGAGGTCGGCGGCGGCGGCCTACTGCTCGCGACGGTGATATTCCTCTGGACGCCGGCGCACTTTTATAATCTCGCGCTGGCGTACAAAGACGACTACGAGCGCGGAGGCTTCCCGATGATGCCGGTCGTCCACGGTGAGACGGCCACCCGCCGGCACATTCTCTGGTACCTCGGTGCCACGCTCGTGGCTGCGGCGGTGCTCGCGCTCGTCGCCGACCCGCTCGGCGGCCTCTACGCGCTCGTCGGCGTCGTCCTCGGTGCGGTGTTCCTCTGGGCCGTCGTTCGACTCCACTACGAGCAGACCGAGTCGGCGGCGTTCCGGGCGTTTCACGCGTCGAACGCCTACCTTGGTCTCCTCTTGTTTGCGGTCGTCTTCGACGCACTCGTCGTCTGAGAGCGAGCGGTTGAACTGGCTGGCGGGCCTATCATCTCCATGACTCGCGTCGAAGTCGAGTACTGTGTCCCGTGTGGGATGTTGAACAGAGCCGTGGACGTCTCGCGTGCGATACTCACCCAGTTCGGCGAGTCGGTGGACGCGGTCGCGCTCGTGACTGGCGACGACGGGATTTTCGTCGTGCGCGTCGGCGGCACCGTCGTCTTCGATCTGAGTGAGGACACCTACGACGTTGACGCGATCGTTCGCGCGGTGCGACCGCACGTCTCGTCGTAGCGGGCCTGTCGGTTCACTCCGCGTCGAACACCGCCCGTGAAGAGTTACTCACGACGAGGATACTGCTCGTTCCCATGGCGATCGCAGCGAGGAGCGGGTTCAACACGCCCGTGATCGCCAGGGGGATAGCGACCGCGTTGTACGCAAACGCCCACCCGAGGTTCTCTTTGATCCGTCGATTCGTCCCGCGCGTCACCGCGAACAGCTCAGGGATCGCGCTCAGTCGGTCCTCTAAGAGGACCGCGTCGGCGGCGTCGGCGGCGAGGTCAGTCCCGCTGGCGACGGAGACGCCGAGGTCTGCGGCCGCGAGCGCCGGCGCGTCGTTGCTCCCGTCGCCGACCATCGCGACCCGCTCGCGGCCGCCGAGGCGACGAATGGTCTCGGCTTTCGCCTCCGGTGGCACCTCAGCAAACACCTCGTCGACTGCGGGATGGGCCTCAAATCGTCGCGCCGCGGCGCGCGAGTCGCCAGTGAGGACGACGACGCGCTTTCCGCGGTCGTCGAGATCGGATACGAGGTCGTCCCAGCCGTCACGGACCTCGTCGCCGACGACAAGCACACCCCGCACTCGACTATCCCACCCGACGTACACCGGGACGTTGCCGTCGGCCACGGCCGCCTCTCCGGCATCTTGGAGCCGGTCGGGAAGCGTCCACGCTGACTCGGTGAACAACGACCGGTGGCCCACGACGACGCGCTCGTCGTCGATCGTCCCCTCGACGCCACGGTCGGTGACGGTGACAGCCGCGGTGTCGACGCCGAAGTCGGGCGTTGTTGTGGGCGCCTCGTGGGCGTGCTGGGGAGCGTCTTCGGCTGGCTCGGTACCGCCATCGGCAACAGCCGTGGGGCCCCCTTCGTCGATGTTCCCGGGAAGATCCTCGTCGGTACCGCCGATGCCAGCAGCCTCAACGATCGCCTCGGCTATCGGGTGTGCGGAGGCCCGCTCGAGTGCGGCTGCGCGGTTGCGGACCGACTCGGCGGTCGTGTCGGAGTCGGCCACCGTCTCGAGCAGCCGCATCTCTCCGTCGGTGAGCGTCCCCGTCTTGTCCAGGACAACTGCGTCAACGTCGGCGGCTGACTCGAACACGGCGTCGGAAACGATTACGATTCCGCGCTGGGCGGCGTCACGGATTCCGGCCGCGATGGCGAGGGGCGTCGCGAGCCCGAGTGCACACGGACACGAGACGATGAGGACGGTGAGTGCGACGAGCGCGGCCGTCGTCGGTGAGCCTCCAGTCGCAAGCGTCACCGCGCCCACCACGGTCGCGACGGTGATCACGAGCGGTACGAAGATCGTCGCGAGCCTGTCGACGAGCCGCTGGATCCCCGACCGCGAGCTCTGTATCTCCCACAGCAGCCTGACGAGCGTGTCGAGGGTACTCGTCGCGTCCTCGCCGACCGCGACGACGACCGGTGCGTCGGTGACGACGGTGCCGCCGCGAACCGCGTCGTCGGGGCGTTTCGTCGCTGGGAGCGACTCGCCGGTCACAAGCGCCTCGTCGACCGCTGCCGTCCCCTCCACGACGGTCCCGTCGAACGGGATTCGCTCGCCCGGCCGGACGAGCAGGTGGTCGCCGGGTTCGACGGCCTCGGTCGGGACGACCTCTCCGGACGCCCGCCGTACTTCGGTCTCCGCGGCGGTGGTCAACTCGGAGAGCATCCCGGTCGCGCGGCGTTTGATCTGTGACTCGTACTCGTTGCCGGCGGTGACGACGAGGATGACCGCGATCGTCACGTCGAAGTAAAGGTCGGTCTGGCCGAGCAGCATCGCGAGCGTGCTATATGCGTACGAGCTCGTCGCCGCGAGCGAGACGAGCAGGTCCATGTTCGGCTGGCCAGCCCTGAGACTCACGTACGCGCCACGCAGTATCGGGTAGCCGGTGTAAAACAGCACGATAGAGGTGAACAACCAGACGTTCGCAAAGAGGTACAGCCCGCTCACGCCCCCGAGATCCAGCAGTGGCTCGTAGCCGAAGTACGTCGGGTACAAAAAGAGGACGTACCACAACATCGCCATCATCCCGAAGAAGCCGCCACCGATCAGAAAGCGGACGACGGCGACGTCGTCGCCCTCAGATTTTGGGTCGGCGCGGTCGCTCGCGGTGTAGCCCGCCACCGAGAGCGCGTCCGGAAGCGCCTCTGCGGTCACCGTGTCGGGGTCGTACTCGACCCGAATCGTGTCCGTGGCGTAGCTCGCCTCGGCCGCTTCGACGCCGGCCTGTTCGCCGGCCGTCAGCTCGAGAAACGACTCACACGTCGCACAGTGCATCCCGTCGACGTGAAGAAATGCGGTCTCGCCGTCGAACGACTCGTTTGCCGTCGCCTCGGGTGTCCGCGCCTCGAGATCATCGACGTCGTCGACGTCGTCGAGCGACCGAGCGACGGTGAGACACCCGCGACAGCAGTATTCGCCGTCGACGTTAGCCGCGGTGTGTGGGTCGGCTCCCGTCGGGAGGTCACAGAGCGTGCAGGTAGCCATGCGTCCCTCCTACGGCCGGTCGATGCGGCACCCGCGGTGCCGACCGCCCGTTGGTACCGTCGTGATACCGCCCGTGGATGCCGTCGCGGTCCATCTGCGTGTGCTCACGTGTCCTGCGGATCGGTCGCCTCCGGCGTGCTCGGCGTCGCCGGACCGATGCTCCCGCCGGTGGCGAGACGCAGACTCACCCAGATGAGCAATACGTTCACCAGGGTTATCAACGCGACGTACTCGGCCCGCGTGAGGACGAACGCCACCGCCGGGATCAGCCCACCGAGCACCAAGAGCACGGCCCGCTGCAGTGAGAAGTTCATACCATCACCGTAGGCTCCTGCGAGCATATATCACCACCGGATTTTCAGGTTCCTAGAACGGATAGGTATTATATATTGGTATCCCTGTAACCACTCCTATGAGTCGAACGGAGACGACACAGGCGCCTGTCGATGAGGCGATCGACGACGAGGAGTTCGATCCCGTCGGCACGCTCGCGCTCATCGCGGTATACTTCGCCATCCTCGTGCTCGCGTGGGTGTACATCTACTACATCGAGT